>Ga0224508_10000831_pt1 | contig 28721 bp, 29 predicted proteins | sample SF_Jan12_sed_USG_4_FD_170157 | JGI IMG/M metagenome (GOLD analysis project Ga0224508, IMG submission 170157) | Sediment microbial communities from San Francisco Bay, California, United States - SF_Jan12_sed_USGS_21 | ecosystem: Environmental > Aquatic > Marine > Sediment | place: USA...
TCTCTACTGCTAAGTATGGATTGATGTGTTGTACTGGCTAAAATATTTGCTTGATCAGTGGAAATAGAAAGCACCGAATCGTAATTTACTCCTTTTTCTGATATAAATTCTCTTAACCCAATTTCATAATTCTTTTTTTGTTCTAAATATCCCAAGCTCTCTAAGATTTCAATAGCTTCAGTTTGATTTCCGGTGTTAACTAAATTTATTGCCCGGTATTCCATGACTATTAATTTTTTATTGGCATCATGGATATTCTCAAAATAATTTTTATCCTTTTCATCGCCCAGTATTAGGGTTTTTTGTATGCTTGATTCGAGTTTTGGTTCTGTGTCCAAATAGCGTTCTTCCCATTTTTTATCTGCGGTATATGCGTAATTTCTTGCTGATTCGGTTAAAACTTCATCATAATAACGAATTAATGAAACTATTCCGTTCATTTTAGAAGCTTTATCTAATTCAAATATGGAAATAGGAAGTTCTTTGGATTTCTCCAAAATAGCTTCAAATTGCAAATAGCCTATTTCCATTATTATTATATTGATTATCACTAAAATGAAAAACGATACGATTAATCTATTTCTAATTTTCAAATACTGTCAAGAAATAATAAAACTCTTTCAGTTTCAATATAAAGAGTCAAACACATTAAATAAAATACCGAAATAAATAGGTGTGATTAATAAAAAATTACTTCTAAAAAATAATTTTAGGATTTAATTTTGATAATCTAATTTATCAATCCTAACTTTGTGTATTCAGTTTTATGAAACTACAAAGTTTAGATTCCATAAATAGTTAAGCAATTTGTAAAAATGTCATCAGTTAATAAAACCTTAATCCAGGTATTCATTGATTGGAGTAATTCAAAACAGTTTTTATTAAATGAGAAAAGCATCGTTACTGGGTTAACAAATGTCAAGAATTAAGGAAAAATTTTCAGAGCTAAAAGCCAAAAACGAAAAAGCACTAATATCATACATCATGACAGGATTTCCAAATGAGAATACAACTTTGTCAGCAGTGAAAGGATTGGTAAAGGGAGGAGTAGATATTATAGAATTAGGATTTCCGTTCTCTGATCCACTTGCAGATGGACCTGTGATTCAACATGCAAGCGCCATTTCCCTAGAGGAAGGAACCAAAATATCAAATTTTTTCAGTCTAGTAAAAAAAATCAGGAAGCTAACAGATACGCCTCTTATACTTATGACATATACCAATATTTTGTATAACAAAGGATATACAAAATTTATTTCTGAGGCCAAAAAAGCAGGAATTGATGGTATGATTCTCCCCGACATGTCAATTGAAGAATCAAAAGAATATCTCAAGGCATCCAAAGGAGATACAGATACAATATTTTTGGTATCTCCAAATACTACCAAAAAAAGGATTCGAAAGATTGCAAATGCTACATCTGGATTTTTGTATCTGGTTGCAATATATGGAACTACAGGAGTAACAACTGGAATTAAAAACTATACTCTCAAAGCAATCAAAGATGTAAAAAAACAAACCAAAGGAAAAATTCCTATAGGAGTAGGCTTCGGAGTATCAACTCCAGCAGATGTGAGAAAGTACATTTCAGTTGGCGCAGATGCAGTAATTGTAGGTAGTGCATTTTTAAAATTAATTGAAAATACCCCACAAAATCAAATAGAGCAAAAAATTGCCACATTTACTAAGTCATTAAAAAAAGAAACTAGAAACTAGTTGTTTTATCGTCCTAAAATTAGCTAATCTTAACAATAAACTACAATATCTAATTATTGAATAGATTCCATGAAATAAAATGACAGAAATACTAGAAAATCAAATTTTAGAATTTGTTAAAAATAGAAATAAAAAAGACGAATCAACTGGACCACGACAAGTTCACATTAGATTTGACATAGAAATTCTACAGGCCCAAAAAATACTTGAAGACCTTTCTCAAAAAAACAAGGTTTCAAAATTTTATGATAAAGAATACCAAGAAGACAGATACATTCCAAATGAATAAAAAATAATCGTTAAAGTATAGTGGCCTCCAATCCTTACCTCTCATGACCAGATTTCTTTCTTCATATGGCCACTAACTAGATGTTCTCGATTTAATATTAGAGATAGTAAAATAAAAAATAGTCGTAAATAATATTGAATATTAGTTAAAAAATTAAAAAAATATTTTACATTTGTAAGAGATCTTCAAAAGAAGAAATGATCGGCAAAACATACAAAAACCAGTTATCCATTTCATAAATGTGCAGACCAAGTTTATTTTTGTGACTGGTGGGGTTATGTCAGGTTTAGGCAAAGGAGTCACAACATCATCAATTGCCAAATTATTGCAACTAGCAAATCAAAAAATTTCTTGTATCAAAATAGATCCGTACTTGAATTATGATGCAGGAACTATGAATCCGGTGGCTCACGGAGAAGTCTTTGTAACTGAAGATGGAGGGGAATGTGATATGGACATTGGAAATTATGAACGGTTTTTGAATCAGAATATTCCTAAAATCCATAACATCACCACTGCTCAGGTGTACTCTAAAGTCATAGATGCTGAAAGAAAAGGAGAATATTTGGGAGCATGCGTCCAAATTATTCCTCACATAACAGATGAAATTAAAAATAGAATTAGAAAAATTGCAACAGATGAAGCACTAGATTTTTTGATAGTAGAGTGTGGAGGTACTGTTGGAGACATTGAGTCACTTCCATTTTTAGAAGCACTTAGACAAATGAGAGTAGAAGATGGGCCAAAAAATGTAATGTTTGTTCACGTTACATTAGCCCCCTCGTTAGATGTTGTAGGAGAACAGAAAACCAAACCCACACAACATAGTGTTCAGGAATTACGAAGAATCGGTATTCAAGCAGACTTTTTGGCAGTAAGGTGTACTCAACCTCTTGAAGAAAAAACCAAAAATAAAATTGCCTTGTTTACCAATGTCGCCTCTGAAGATGTTCTTTCTTGTCATGATGCAAAGTCTATTTTTGAGGTGCCACAAATCCTATATGACCAAGGAATCTTGGACTCTATTTTTACAAAATTTGGTAAAGTTGGAATGGTAAATGCCTCTGCAAATTGGGATAAATGGAATAAGATAGCAGATTCCATGATCAGTCCTAGAGATAAAAAAGTTAAGATTGCAATGGTTGGAAAATATGTAACATTAGCAGATAGTTATGTCAGTGTTAATCATGCTTTAAAACATGCAGGTGCAAGGCTTGGAAAATCGGTGGAGATTGATTGGATTGATTCCGAATCAATAACTGATTATAGCACACTAGACAATTATAACGGCATACTTATTCCAGGAGGTTTTGGAATTAGAGGATCTGAGGGCATAATTAAAACTGCAAATTATGCACGAGAGAAAAATATTCCGTATCTTGGAATATGTTTTGGTTTTCAGCTAGCGGCCATTGCATTTGGTCAAAATGTTTTGAATTTAGATGATGCCAATTCGACTGAGATAAAACAGGATGCAAAAAATCCAGTGATAGACTTACTTCCCGAACAAAAAAACATATCAGATATGGGAGGATCATTAAGGCTAGGAGGCCATAAAATCAACATTAAACCAGGAACTATCGCTCATAAAATTTACAAATCTAACTCAATCAATAAGAGACATAGACATCGCTATGAAATTAATAAAGAGTATATTGCCCAATATGAAAAGAATGGAATGATTTTTTCTGCTGAAAGTGATGGTGGGAAGAGAATGGAGATTCTAGAAATACCAAGCCATAAGTTCTATTTAGGAGTACAATTTCATCCAGAATTTAATAGTAGACCTGGATTTGCTGAAGAGTCCTTTGTTTCATTTTTAGAAGCTTCATCAAGATAAGTTATTCAATTTTTGAAATTTCATAAATTTTTTGCCTTGCATCCCGTACTGATACTTTCTTTTTGACATATCCTTTGTTGAGTAAATGACTAAGGGCCAGTCTGACGGTTCTATCAGGCAAAAGAGTCTTGTTTGCTAGATCTTTTTGAGTTAGTGCGCCTTCGTATTCTAATGTTTTTAAAAGTAGTTTTGAGCTTGGAGGCATACTAAGTAATTCCTCAGCAAGATGAGCTTTTTTTGCAAGAGCAGAAATTGTGGTGGAATCTTTTTTTAGACGAATTATTTTGGCTGGTGGTGAAAATTGCATACATTCTACAATTTTATTAACTTTGTATCTATCCAACCCATCAAGAACAACCTCACAATGTAACCGAGCAGAAATATCATCTATTTCGATAGAACTTGTGTTTGATACAATAATTGGTCTTCTATTTACATTCAAAGAGTTTACAGAGATTATTGCAAACACAGTAGAGTCTTGAAAAATTACGGGTCCACCTGCAGACATTGAATAAGCTGTTGAACCAATAGGGGTTGAAATAATTATACCATCACTGCTATCGTGCCATACTTCTTCACCGTTTACGCTAAGTGTATGTTCCATTAGCATTGCACTTTTTGAAGGAAACACTGCAACGTCATTTAAAACAGGAAAAACATTCTTTCCGTCAATCTTTACTCCTAGTCGTGGAACTTCTTCAATTGAATAATTTTGTTTTTTTAATCGAGTAACATAAGACGAAAATTCTTTGATATCGATTTGGGCTAAAAATCCGCCAAATTCCCCTTCATTAATTCCTAAAACAGGTAAAGTAGAATCAAATGCTCTGTGATAGTAATTACGGATTCCTTTATCACCTCCTAATACGATTATGCAATCAGATTGCTTTGGCTTTGATTTTGGAGTAATGGTAAAGGATGCAATGTCATTTTCAGAGAGTATTTTTTTAATTATTTTTTGGGATGTCGATGTAGAACCTGAACCAAAAATTCCTATTTGCACAAAATGTTTCAAATGATCATACAATAAAAGGATAAAGCTAGATTGAACGGTATTTCAATAGGTTGTAAAAATATGATGCGTTATTTTCAATAGATCCTTTTTTTGGTATCTTCAAAAGTCCAACGTCTTTTGAATCAAGAGCTGCCTGAACTGCACCTCCGGCAAAGCACAAGGCCCAAAGATAGTCTTTTTCTTTTAGAATAGTACAACAAAATGCTGCACAAAAAATATCCCCAATTCCGGTTGTGTCATAAATTTTTTTATTTGGTAATGTAATTGAATAGATCCTATCTTTAACTAGCATTGACACTGCAGTTTTATTTGTAAGAATTACATGCTCTACTCCTCTTTTTTGTAATAATTGAAGGGATTCATCATTTGACGTCCCAACCAGCTTTTGGGCTTCCTCAGGATTGACTTTGATCGCATTTATGTTAGATAAATCTAGAGTGGTGTTTTCTAAAAAAACGTTATTTCCAGAATCAATTCTTCTCAAAAACCCCTGAGGATCTAGAAATAAAAAATTTGAATCCTGTTTTATTTTTTCAAATGTTTCTGCAGAAATTTCATGAAATATAGGACTTACAAGAAAGCCATCGGCGTTAATCCCAGTATAGTCAATTGGTTCACATTGGTTTTCTAGCTTTAGTGTTCTTTCTGAGCCCACAATGTTTATTGCAAATTTTGTAGTTTTCTTGTTACTTTGTGCATTCACAAAATTAATCTTATTATCAGAAAGATATTGTTTATGAGGAAAATCCGGACCAAATTTTGTGACAAGTTCCACATCGAATTTAAATTTCCGTGCAGTTATTCCAGCATAGCAAGCTGCACCTCCAATTTGTTCATAAGTTGAATCACCTATACCAATAGTATCAATGGCACAATGTGAAAATAGTGCGATCTTCATTTAATTTGATTGCATAATTTAGCGATTTAGTTTTTTGCATTCTTTTTTTCAAAACAAAACTTGCAGATAATGTCTCTTTTGGTTATCACTAACTCCAAGTTTGATCCATAGCATATATGACACAAGCCACGCATTATCTACACAATTGAAGAATAAGATCAGCCATTAAAAACATGATGAAAAATTTGCTCAGAAATAGGCACAGCATTTAGGAGATTTTAAGTCATATACGAGGATTTAGAATAAGACTCCACAAATATAAGGAAAAATCAAACAAAACCATGTTAATAGCACAAAAAATGTATCCAATGAAATGTACTGATGGCGTAACAAATTTGCCCGTACTTTTGAACCCAAACTAATCAGACAAATCTATTGTAAGGAAAGTTTTCTAAGAATTCAATAAGGTAGGTGAAGATTTTAGGCTAAATTCGTTTAATGTTATTCAATCTAAATTGTTAACCTTCTTTTTTTAATTCCAACCTACCAAAAAATAATTCGGTCTAAACCAGATCAAAACTTCAATTTCTTAAATCCTGTTTTAATAGTTTATGAGGCAAGTCCACAAGAATATAAAGAGGCAGGAGAGATTACTGGCATGCCACTAAAACGTGCAAGTAGAGGACGTACAAAAGGAGGAAAAGGCTCAACAGGAGTTGTTCAATGTACCAATTGTGGCCAAACCGTCCCAAAAGACAAGGCAAAAAAAGTAACATCAAGACTTAATCTAGTAGAGCATACTTTGGCAAAAGAATTAAGAGCCCAAGGAGCATACATTGCATCACCAACGGTTCTAAAGCATTATTGTATATCATGTGCAATTCATTTTAAAATTCTGAAAATCAGATCAGCTGATAGTAGAAGAAAGAGAGGAAAACTCCGATAGTCTACTCTTTGATATTTTTAGATGTGACTATCATTCTTTGAATTAAGGTAATAGCAGCAATAATTACTACGATAAGAACAGCTATTCCCATGAATCCAGCAATTCCAATAATTGCAATTACCAAAAGACGCTCTGCTCTCTCCCCAATTCCTACTCCTTGAAGTTTTACATTTATCAGATCAGATTTTGCTCGGGCATAACTTACCAATAATGATAATGTAATTGCAAGTAGTACAAGATATGGTTCTACATAACCGCCAATCAAAATTCCTAGAAAAATTGCAGTTTCAGAAATTTTATCAAACATTGAATCAAGATATTCACCTTTTTTTGAAGTTTTTCCAGTTACTCGTGCAACTTGCCCATCCACCATATCAAAAAAACCTGAAACAAGTAATAATACACCTCCTATGATTAACCCATATTCAATTCCTAATCCATAAACCAAAGCAGAAACTAATGCAAAAGCCAGTCCAACTACAGTCCAAAAGTTAGGAGATAATCCAGTAGATGCAAAGCCTTTCCCCATTTTTTCAAGTGCAGGACGCAATACATCTCTGAGATTATTTAGCACGTGATTCTCCCAAATTCCAAGTATATAAAAAATAAGAAAGTTCTTTTAACGTTGCTTGAAAAACTTTGGAGAATATTTTATTTTTAGGCATGATTTAGATGCCATCTTCTGTAATCCCACCGTTGGTATGAATGGAAATATCTGTAAGATGATAGAAACAAAAACAATAAAATTGACAGGGCTGATTACATATCACCTAGTTAGATAGTACATTAAGTGCTGCTCCATATTTTCCACAAGAATCCACTTAATTGAGTTCAGACATAATAATTATCAAAAATGAAAGATAAAATACATTCAGAGTAATTTCTATCAGATAAGGATAAATCTACATTAACTACCTTTGACTCAAATTTAGGGCAATTAAAGTTGAGATTATCTTTGCAGCTAAGGAAGCAGTAGAGCCATTATCATATGTTGGATTTAATTCAACAATATCAATACCTACAACCTTTTTGTTTTCAAAGGAGTAAATCATATCAAATAATTCTCTAGAAGTAACCCCAACTGCTTCAGGATTACCGACTCCTGGAGCAAACGCCGGATCAAGTACATCAAGATCAAAACTCGCATAAACATTATCAAAGGTAGAGATGTGGTCTTTTAGAATTTTGGGCCCTTTACCTTTACGTATTTCATTTTCTGAAATTGTCTTAATTTTATTTTCTTTCAAAAAGGCCAATTCTTCTTTGACAAAAGCTCGTGCCCCCACATGTAAAATATTATCAGACCCCCTTTCTTCTACTATTCGTCGAAGGTAAGATGCATGACTTAGTCTGATATCTGCGTATTCATCACGTAGATCATAATGAGCATCAAATACAACATATCCCGTTTCTTTTGGAAAGCTCATATACGTTCCATATGTGATAAGATGCTCACCTCCAAGAATAAACAATTGTCTATTTTTTTCTGCAAGCTCTCCCGTTATTTTTCTAATCATGTCTAACATTTCAGAGGCAACTACTGTATGCTTTGTATTCCCTAAATCTTCTATAGGAATAGTCTCAAGATCAACTTGCAAGTCAGGATGAAATATCTCAATATTGTTAAAGGCATCACGAATTGCATCTGGGCCAAATCTACATCCAGGTTTGTAGGAGTGAGTGGAATCAAAAGGAACACCAAATATAGTTGCCACGGGTTCTCCCTCACCAGAAGAAGTAATGAGTGGATTTTTGTTCATATAAAATTCTAAAAAACTCATTTTTTACACCATCAATTGCGGTCGTTGAGAAAGATATTTTGGCATGTTTAGACTAGAAACTGGTTTACCTTTTGTTTGCAACTCAAATTCTTTAATGAATTCCTCAAAGGTCAAATTCCTTAATTCTCCTGTTTGCCTATCTCTAATACTGAGATTTTCTGAATTTGATTCTTTTTCACCTATTACCAAAATATATCTAATCCACTCTTTTTCTGCTTCTCTTATGCGTTTTCCAATACTTTCATTTCTATCATCAATATCGACTCGGATATTACGTAAGGAAATTTTTTCAGCAAGAGATTCACAGATCCCAGAAAATTCATCTTTTAGAGGAATTATCCTTACCTGTGTTGGAGAAAGCCATAAAGGGATTTGTGGTTTGCGTCCTTGTTTTGAATCTAATGAAGCTTTCTCTAAAAGTGCATAGATAATTCGCTCAACAGCACCACTAGGAGAGTTGTGCAAAATTATTGGATTTTTTTTCACATTGTTCTCATCAACAAAATCAATACCATATCTATTTGCATTTTCAACATCAATTTGATCAGTAGAAAGAGCAGAAGCTTTTCCAAGAGTATCAATAAAGTTAAATTCCCATTTTAAAACAAAGTAGAAAAATTTTTCTTTCCACATCTCAACTAGAACAGGTTTCCCAAGTCTTTGTACAAGTTCTTCAATTGTTTTTTTATTTTCATTGTAAAAATCTTCGGTAAATCTAATTGCCATCTCATAATCAGATTCTTGAATTCCAAGTTCTTTTAGAACGCTTTGAGACAAGTCAAATCTTTTTTTGATTTCCTCAATTGATTGGTCCATGTCCTTACAAAACGCATGGCAGTCAGGCATGGTAAATGCTCGAAGGCGTCTTAGCCCTACCAATTCTCCTGATTGTTCACGCCTAAAACTATACCTTGTAAGCTCGTATAATCGGTATGGTAAATTTTTGTATGAAAGTTGAAATTCGTTTGCCATCAAAAACTGGCCAAAACATGCAGCAAATCTCAAAAATAATTTCTTGCCTTCAGAATCTATATTGTACTGCCTTGCCGGAAATCGGTTAAAGTAACTCACCATACTAGGATGGTTAGAGTCATACATTATTGGAGTCTCTACTTCATATCCACCATACTCTTTGACTCTTGATGTGACATATTGTTCAATCAGAGATTTGATTAATCGTCCATTGGGGAAAAATCTCATATTTCCCGAGTCAGATGCAGGTTCATAATCTGCAATAGCCATTTTTTTCATCAATGCAACATGTGGTGGCGGTTCATCAACACTTCTCTTTTTTGCAGATTCATATTTTGAGAGTATTTCTAATTTTTTGTGATTTGCAAAATTAAATTCAGACATTGGAGACATTTTTCCATTAGGAGATAAAATATACCAAAAAGATTGGATTTTAGATTCGGATTTTAATGCATTAGAAGTAACTTCTTCCTTTGACTCATCTAAGGTAGATTCATTTTTTGTAATGGTTTTAGAACTTTCTGCTAGTGGATGTCCCTTTACCTGGACTTTGTAGGATTTAGTCCATCCAAAGGGAGAGTGTGAAACCTCTAAAGAACCTGAATATGACTCCATTTCTTTTAGTAAGGATAATGCTAATGATGGAGATGCAAGGTTTGAACTAAGATGAGCATAAGGATACAGCAATAATTTTTTGCACCCAATCTTCTCCATTGAGTTTTTAATTTGAGAGATTGCATCTTGTGCAACAGAAGAATCATCTCCTTTTTCTACTGCTACAAATGCCACAACTAATTCTTCTAGTTTGATAGTTTCAGTCGAAACATCGTCTTCGGCATTTTTTATCTCCTTTTTTGTTGGAGTGTATTCTATGCTATCACAATGAAGTTGTAAAATACGCACGATAATTCAGATAAATCTGTTATAAATATACGATTCTTTCACAAAGACCATCGTCAAAAACCCTAAAAATAGGAATTTTTGATAGTGTTTTCAATTAGGTTTCGTAATTCTTGTCTATGAGTTTCAATAATCTCCCTAATTTCAAAGGAATCAATACATCCACCTGCAGAGGCCCGAGATGCCTTTAAAAGAAAATGGAGTGAGCCTTCTTCCAATTTTCCAACATAGTAACCATACAAAAAATCTAATTCATTTTCACATTTCCAAACTTGAGTTGTTTTCAAAAAAGTTTCTTTAATTTCAAGAGGGATTTCTTTTAATCTATGTTTTACATAGTTATCCAAAGACTTTCGGATAGAGGGATCATTTAACATACTAAATTATAATAGTGGTAGCTCATAAACACTTTATCAAAATACACTCCAAAATTCCTGTCCTTGAAAAATTAATCTGAAATGCTGTTTTTGAGTGAAATTATCGAACGTAAAATTAATGAAGATAATCCCAAGTGAGAAGTCAAGAATCTTGCAGCTCTGCTAAGAGAATCATCTCCTCTAAACCCTTCATCATAAATCATTTCAATTGTTCCTTTATCTGTTTGAACAAAAGAAGTGATCAAAGAAAAGAGTCCAAGTTTTTTATCAGTTTTTTCAACATACAAGCGGAGCTCTACACGATTAACCAAAAATCCTTGTTCTTCAAAATCACCAGAACTGAACAGAACTTCAGTTTCATCAGGGTCACGATCCACTCGTTTAGGATTGGCAAGATCGATTATTTTCATCTACTAATTTTGGTAATTAAACTCACATAAGAAATATTTGAGAAAATCACAAATAAAATTAATTGATTAAACCGAAAAAACACAATATAAAAAATAATCTGACAGAAATTTGTAAGATAAAACACAAGTGTTATTTTATAGATAAAATAATGTCTGAAAAGTGGACCATCATAAATTTCATGGAAAAGACATACCACATATCAAACTCGACCCAAAAATGACAATTGAGGATCTTGTAGAAGTATATGCAAGATCTGGGTTTAATGGAAGACAGCTTGGAGAAGCTGCAAAACTTTATGCTAAAATGATAAAAGAGAATGCAACTATCTGCCTTACCGTATCCGGAGCCATGACTCCCGTAGGATTTGGAGGAATTATCAAATCGTTAATTGAACGTGGTTTTGTTGATTGGATAGTAACTACGGGAGCTAATGTTTATCACGAAGATCATTTTGCATGGGGACTTCCAGTTAAACAGGGTTATTTTGATGTCGATGACATGAAATTATATGAAAATGAGATAGTTCGAATTAGAGATGTTTACATTAAATTCTATGAGACTTTGGAAGCCCAAGATCAAATAATTCAAAAAATGTTTGGGAAAGATTTTACAGACAAGCCGTTTACAACTGCGGAATTTTGCAATTTAATGGGAAAGCTAAGTAAGGAGAAATCAAAATATCCTGAAAAAAGCTTCATCACAACTGCATATGAGTATGATGTTCCAGTATACATTTCAACTATGAAAGACTCTTCTCTTGCCTTAAACTTGGCAGTTCAGAGGTTACAAGGAAAAATATACAATTTGGATTTTGTAAGAGAGATTATTGAACAAGCTGCTATTCTTTTTAATTCCAAAAAATCAGGAATAGTAGAAATTGGAGGCGGTGTTCCAAAAAATACGGCCCAACAAACAGGACCATTGCTGGATCAAATTCTTCGTAGAAACGATGGGGGGCAAGATTACATTATCCAAATAACAGATGCAAGGCCAGACACGGGGGGACTCTCAGGAGCTACCCTTCAAGAGGGTAAAAGTTGGGGGAAGGTTCAAGATTCTCATGAAGGAGTTATTACCGTTTATTCTGATGCAACTATTGCTTTTCCAATTTTAGCATTATATGTTCTGAGCAATCAAAAGGCAAGAAAACCAAAAAGAATATACAAAAAAATAAGTCAATTTTATCAAAAACTAAGTGATGACTATTTCCAAAAACCTGCTAAATCAAAAAAGAAAAAATCCACTAAAGGAAAATAAAGCTAAAATTTGTCAAAACGAGCACGTTCAAGGTCCCTGTCATCCTTTGATTCTTTTTTGTATTCTTTATAGTGTTCTTTGCACAATACACTCTTTTTACCTGCAGAGGTTACTCTCAAGTTAGCATTCTCAACTTTGGTGCTGTTTATTGATCGTGAACCATCGTTATCACATCCATCAACATTACACTTTGCTCCTTTTGAAACTACACCCATAGTGTTCAATAGAATAGATGTTATTTATATTTGAAAAAAATATTGAGCCACTTTTTGTGAAAAAGGTTTCCAGTATTACTACAATACATCGTTTATAAGAGGAATATTTTTTTCAAGAAAATATGGCTGGAACAAAAAAAGTAAGTCCTCAAAAAGGTGTTAAGAAAGGTAAAAAAGACAAAGGAGAGGGCGGTCCAAAAAAGGCAGAGATAACAGTTATGATTAATGAAAAAGAGGCCACAAAAATTGTTCAAAACTCTAAAGTTATTACAGTTCATGAGCTTGCAAGGCAAACAGGAGTTAAAGTTTCGGCAGCAAACGTATTTCTAAAAGAATCCTTAAAAAAAGGAATTATAAAACGTGCAGGTGGATTTAGCGGGCATTATATTTATCAATCCGTATCCTCATAAAGCACAAACACATCACCTGGTTTTAGATCCTTGAGAGTATCAATATTTTCAGTTAGTTTTCCAATTGGAGTCATTGTTTTTCCTAGTGACAAATTGCTCATAAAAAAACAGATGGCACCTGAGGAAGAGGAAAAAGCAATATCTCCTTTTTTGAATTCTTTTCTAGATCTTTCAATCCCAGAATCAATTTTTGTTTCAAAATAAGCAATGTTTTTTCCCATTAAATGAGCATGTCCTTCAAGTGGTAATAATCTCATAATAATGCCAACAGTTTTTGGAGACAAATGACGTTTTAGCTCACATGGAATTTTTGCTTTGTCTTTAATTTCTAAAATAAGATGTTTTTTGGAGACTGAATTTGAGCTCAATTCGTAGTGTAAAGTTATTGGAATATAAAATGCTTAACTATTCGTTATATTTGCCCATAGGTGGAAGGATGATTTCATAAAATGTCTGAAATTCTGTAAAGTGTGTGTAGTTCACACAAACCTTTCATTATTAATTGGAATTGCTAAGATAACAAGTAATGAATATGGAAAATAGAAAACTATCCTGTTTGGATTCAATAATGCAAACCCCAATCACGATAACCCAAAATCTTTCAATTCAACAAGTAATGTCCAAACTCCTTGAACAAAATATCAGTCGCCTAGTTGTAAAAGAATCTCAATCATCTATTGGAATTATTACTGCTAAAGACATTGGATTGTTCTTACTAACTGATGAATCCGAAAAAAGCCTTGATTATATTCCTGTTTACGATTTAGTAAACCCACTAATTTCTGTTAGTCGCTCAACCAATATTCAAGAAGGTGCTCAGATTATGACAGATAAGAGAATTGGATGTCTCGGAATTACCTCAGATGATAGCAATTTAATTGGAATTGTAACAAAAACAGATCTTGTAAGATATTACAAACATAATTTCTCTGGTCATAACAGTGTAAAAGATTTAATGACTGCTTTTGGTGTTTTTATGAATTCCAAAGAAAATTTGTATAAAATAATTTCAAAAATGACACAAGAAAAAATTTCCAGAGTTTTCTTTGAAAATAAAGAAAAACAACTTGAGGGAATATTGACGCTAAAGGATCTGTTCCCCCTAGCAATGGAGAAAGGACATTTGAACACTCTAAGGTACAATGAATATCCCAAAACATCGATTTTACATATGGGAGAAGGGTTTGGACAGACTACTTTAGCAAAAGACATCATGAACAAAAATGTAATCTCAATGGATTATGAGGATGATGTGACTATGGCTTGTAGCAAAATGATTGAAAATCATATTAGTGGGGTGGGAGTGAAAATTAAGAACAAGCCATCAGGAATAATTAGTAAGACAGATGTAGTAAGATCAATAGCTAAAATCAAAGATTAACATTTCCAAAGTTCTAATTTGAAATTTTTTTAATTTTTTACAAATCAGAAATTACAGTATTACTTAGTCGGTGTATTTTTTGTGCCTAGAAGAAAGTAATTGTCTTTTTATTGACTGACAGTACAAAGTTAGCTCCTCCTTTTTCTGCGTAATTTTTTTACAATGACATAGGTTATGATTAGAGTCTGCAAAAAAAATAAAAAAGAATAGATGTTTTATGTTGGTCCTGGTTGTACACATGCTATTGAATATTCTACATCTACCAAGTCTATATTGAATCCATCTATTCCAATTATTCCTTCTTGAAGGTCATTTTTTTGATAACCCAGAGAATTTAGTTTCTGGGCAACTTCTTCTTGAAGATTTGCAACTTCATTTGGGTTATCAAGAATTTTAACATCAAAGGTGCCAAATTCATCTAATGGAGTTTTGTCATTAGGATTGACAAAGTTTAGATCAAATCCCTTTAGAGTCGCATTGAAGATTACTTTATCCCAATGTTGCAGATTTTCTTGAGGACAGCTTGAGGTATCAGCAATAGCGGCATTGATTGCATTAATGGTTGGACCTGTAACACTACCAGAAACATCTAGATCTCCGGTAACTGTAGCATCTCCAGCAAGAGTTATGTTGATTGCATATGCTGAGGATACTCCTATTGTGATTAGCATAGTCACCCCAATCAGTGGTGTTTTGTTCATTGGTGATATAGTATGCTAGTAACGTAATAAGATGATCTTGTAATAATAAGTCACAATTACAATTCATCCTTCCCAAAAAATAGTTTCAAATTAACTTATAAAAAATAAAATAGAAGAAGAGAGTTAATCTCTGTTGGCTCTATACTTTACTAGATACGCTTCAGCGCCTGCAAGTGCTACTGCTGTTGGAATCATCCATATGGTCATTGATTGTATTCCTGCTAGAAATAGTGCTGTAGAATCAAGAGGTAAAATCTTACCTGCTACCTTTGGTGGTAGTGGTTGTGTTCGTATCATTGGAATATATAACGCTTTAAGAGAATTTTGTTACTTGTCTAGTGTTGAAAATACTGTTGCTGCTGTATCTGTAGATTCTGAAGAATCTACTGAAATTGATGAAACAATCGAAACAGAATTAGAAGTAAATGCAGGGTTAGATAAAGCACTGGCAACATACCGCAAATTAACAGAGGGAGGTAAAGACGCCGAACCACTAACAGAACAACAACAAGCAGATCTCGAAAAAAGATTGTCAGAGATTGAAAATAGAGAAATTGTCGATGTGATTCAAGAACATGAACCAGTAGAGATTCCATGTGAAAAAGGAAAAATTACCATTGGACCACCAACGCTGACAAGGTTTGAAAAAGCAAGAATTATGGGTGCAAGGGCATTGCAATTATCTCTTGGTGCACCGCCATTTATCCCAATCCCAAAATCGGCAAGAATTTCATTAGATATTTCGATGGAAGAACTAGAACAAAGAGTGATTCCAATTACCATTAGAAGAGTACTTCCGAATGGAGATTATCAAAATATTCCAATCGATTATTTCGATTAAGTGGACCTATCGTCGATAAAACTTAAAAGAACTCGCTAGTCCTGAAAGGTTGAACGATGCTCATGGAGGAGACAAAGGAAGGAAATGGTCAAGAGCAGATCAAAACATCATCAGATTCTGTAATTGTTATTCATGATGATCCAGTAATGCAATCAGCTTTAGATGCAATATCCATTTTGGGAAAACAAGGAGAGATAGCATTTAGAGCAAAGGGAAATTCTATTCCCAACGCAGTTGCAGTTGCAAACATTATCACTGAAAATATCATGAAAGGGAATTCAAAGATTATCAAGATTACAGTGAATAGTGAACCAATTCGTGAACTAGGACGGGCACTGTCAAATATTGAGATAATTATACAAAAAATTTAGTATACACTTCCAGGACCTTTTAAAAGCATGTTTTCACACTCTTTACAAATCTTCTCATCAATGTTTGTTTCCAGATTGTGATGTATTTCACAAATTAGTAAACTTGACTTAATATAATTACAAAGACCGATAAATTTTGACAGACTTGAAGGAGTATATGCCATATCGGAGGATAGACTTTCTGTTAATTCATTGATTAAATTAAAAACTTGAGGTTCAGTTAATAGTTTAGTTATTAACGCTGGATCACCACGTGTTCCACGAATATAATTGCTGATTGCAGCTTGAGTTACCCCAAGCATTTTTGAGATTTCTTCTTCTCGGACATTATGATCTTCTGCTAGTTTTTTAGCAAGTATAGCTCTAAGAGCTGGAATCAGAGTTTTTGATTCAATCTCTGCTGGGAGTAGCATGAATCCAAAAGTACTTTCAGCGGGATTTAAAGTTTGCAATCAAGTAGGGCTCGATTAATGAATTATTTGAAAAGTTTAGGTGATTATCCTATTATAGTTTTGAAACAGTATTCATTTGTTGGAAGAGATTTCCAAAAAATTATTTGAGGAGTTAAAAATAGCCTGTAATTCCTGTAAAGCCGATACAATTTCTCTTTCTGGTGGGTTAGACAGTACCATCTTGGCATATTTTCTCAAAGAAAAAAATCCAAGAACAATTTCGATAATTGCAGAGGATTTTGTATCAAATGACCTTACCTATTGTCAACTAGCTGCCAAGAAATTTGATTTGCCACTTGAAATAATAAATGTAGAGACAAATGAAATTCTAGAAGCGATTAAAGGGACCATTTCAATATTGAAGAATTTTAATGATATTGAAATCAGAAATAATCTAGTGATGTATCTTGCCATAAAATGGGTAAAAGATCATGGTTTTGATGGAATAATAACAGGAGATGGAGCCGATGAGTTATTTGCAGGATATAGTTTTCTCATTAAAAAGTCTGAAGAAGATCTTAAAAAAGAAATTCAAAGAATATGCAAGATAATGCACTTTCCAACCCAGAAGATTGGAAAAGCATTTGGAGTTAAAGTTGAATCACCATATCTTAATGAAAAAGTAATAGAATTGGCAAAAAACATTCCTGTCAATCTAAAGGTGAAAACCAAGGGAAGAAAGAAATATGGAAAATGGATACTTCGAAAGACATTTGAGAAAAAAATTCCTCTTCAAATTGCATGGAGGGATAAATCACCTATGCAAGACGGTGCGGGAACAAGTGGGCTTACAAATTTATTTGATATAGTAATTAGTGATGACATTTTTTCCAAAAAAAAGAAAGAGGTTGAACAAAAAGAAGGGATAACAATTCGATCCAAAGAATCAATGTATTATTTTGAGACATATAGAAATCTGCATGGTTTGCCAATCATGTCTGAAGATTTTCCAAATTCTTGCCCATATTGTCATGTAGCAACAAAGAATTCTAAATTTTGTAGAATGTGTGGGGCTTTCCCTATCTAGATATTTTTTTTCCACTTTCGTGGTTTTTTTAAGAATATTCGTCTACAACCATTACAACAGAAAAATATTTTCTTGCCATCATAATCATGTGCAACTGCCAGGTTTTCCTCAAGCTCAATTCCACAAACAGGATCAACTGGCACAAAATTTTCACTGATTATTTCTATTTATAGCTAGTCTATACGAAAATATAACCTATTTTTAAAAATTAAGAGTAATTTAAAGGATTAAAGTTTTTAGATACTGTCAGAAAAAATTGTACCTCATCTCATGTTATTGGGTGTACTTCTATTAGGAATAATGCAGAGAAATCAATGGGTGAAAATTCTCCGGTTAAGTTGTGGTGATACATCGGGCAAGATTATGATATCAAGGTTAGTATTTTAAAAAAGTCATCTTATTCAATAGATACAAGAAATTCACCATGACAGATATTACCTACTACCAAACACTCAAGATCAACCACCCGAGTTTCTGGTGAAAACCAGTATTGAGGACGAGAAAACAGTGCAATAAATAATATTTTGTAAAATATACTTTCAAACTTTATTGTGTTAAAATTTTACATTAATACAGCTATTAGAAAAGTTGGATTTGCATTATATCTATTTTCTATATATAACGCAACTACAAATATTTTTGAGTGAACCCAAAATCAACAAGAATTTAAACAATTATTTTTTTAAATAATAAGATTTTTTCAGGGATTTAAAAGGTTCAACTGGAATTTTTGCTTTAGGTATATCAAAAAAGAATGTCGTGCCCTGGTTAAGACTGCTTTTAACCCATATTTTCCCTCCAAGAGTTTGAACTATACCATCACAAATGGAGAGTCCTAGCCCGCTTCCTTCTTTCTTCCTTTTTGACGAGGTATCAACCTGATAGAATTTTTTAAAAATATTTTTCTTTTGCTTTTCGGAAATACCAGAGCCATTATCACGTACAAAAAAAGTCACATTATCAGAATTATCTCGCGTTCCAACCTCAATTATACCATTTTTTTCAGGTAAAAAGGCCAATGCGTTTGATATGAGGTTTGAAAATACTTGAGATATTCTATCGATATCTGAATACACCATCTCAGTGGTGCCAAGAGACAATACCAATTTTGTGCCCTTATTCTCACAAATCGGAGCAAAAGACTTGTAGGAATCCTCTACTAATTTTTTAGATTCTATCATTTCTCGTTTAATAGTTAATTTCCCAAGATCAATTTTTTGGGCCATTAATACATCCTGAATTAATTTTTGTAGTTTTTCAGTTGATATAGAAATTTCATTTAATGCGTCAAGTTGTTTTTCATTCAATTTTCCCATCAATTCTTCTTTTTTTAATAACTGAAGGTATCCAAGTATAGGCATTATTGGAGTTTTTAATTCATGAGATATCATGGACATGAACTCTGTTTTTCTTGTATCCATTTCTTTTAACTCCAAATTGAATTGTTTTTCTTTTTTTAGGGCACTGCCTACCTTATTTGCCATATCTTCAAAATTTTTGTGAAGTATTTGCAATTCTTCAATCCCCTTATCATCTAAAGAATTTTTTACAATTAAGTTATTTCTAGAAAACTCATTCATTCGAGTTACCAGTAATTCGATTGGTTTTGTTAAGTTTTTTGAAATGTAAAAAGTAGCAAACAAAGTGCCCAAAGACACTATGACTGAAAAAATTAAAATTACTAGCCCTATACTTTTGTCCTGAGTTGTTAAGTAATTTAAAATTCCAATATAAAACATAATAAAACTAGTAATACCAAAAATCAAAAAAAGCGCATTTTTGATTTTGATCATGGATATTCAATAGTTTAAACCGATGAATCGATAATCTTTGAGAGTAGTTGGTCGATATCTACAGGTTTTTGCAGACATGAGGAAATACCCAATTCTTTAAATTTTTGAATGTTTTCAATTGGAACATTTGATGCAGTCAAAACTATAATTTTTGATAGATATGAAGGATTTTCCCTTTGAAGTGCATCGAGGATCTCATATCCATCAAATTCAGGCATTGCAAGATCAAGTATTATAGAGTCATATTGATTAGTTTTAATTAGATCTAATCCTTCCTTGCCATCATTTACCACCGTACACTCATAATTACTCATATCAAGAAATGAAGAAATCATTTTTGTTATCTGTTCATTGTCATCAATTATCAAAACGTTTAATCCAAATTCCTCTTGATTGCTAGTAGATAGAAGATTAGTCATTTTTCTCTTCCTTCTTGACCATCAAATTCTGTTTCAGGTAATCCAAAATTACTTTTTCTTGTTCAATTTCGCGTAGCCTATGCTCATAGTCTTCAGCCATATTTTTTGTGAATTTGTTTTCTTTTTCTAAAACAAATGCAGATTTTCTCCAAATTAATTTAAATAAGGATTTTAAGGTTGAAACAAAAGATTTAGAATCAGTCCATATTGCCATTAATTCTGAGCTTCCGCTGTTTATGAAAAATACGACCTCATTTTCATCTTTAATTATAAAGGAAAAATTATGACGATTATTTTCATCTAATTTTTTGATAGTGTTTAGAGGTATTCCATCCAAAGCGAATTGGCCCTTTTTAGAATAAGTTGTGAGCACTTGAAGTTCAGCTTTGGTCGTTTTTAATAAATTAACAAATTCAGTGTGATAGAATTTAATAAAATTACTATCAGATCCTAGAACCATCACATCTATTTTTGCACTTTTTACCATACGTTCAATTTTTACTAGGATTGAGTTTCTTCCTTGAAGAATCTGAAATTTGTTTCCATCAACATTTTCAGAATCATCAACATATTTTGGAACAGTTTCCCAGAGAGTTAGAATTTTTTCTTTTTTTAGCTCTAGATCTAAAAGTCTCTTTTTTTCATTATCAATTATTATAGTTAAAGCATCATTGATTGAAACCGAATTGAATTTTGTTGGTTTTCCAAATATCGAAAAAATGATTCCTTTTTGTTCAAGAGAATTTAGCAAATGATATGATTCTGTTCTTGGAATATTGAGGTTTTTTGAAATTGCTGAGGCTGTTTTTTCTCCCGTCTTTGTCAGATAGAGATAGACCTTTGATTGATTTGGAGTCAGCCCATATTGAACTAAATTTTCATTAATTTTTTTCATAGATTCTTTATGATCATTACCTAGAACTAGATTTTCTATCAATGTTTCCTCCATTGTCATGTTTTTTTAATACAGAGTTTGGAACTTAAGATCATGTTTGTCATACAGTATTACAGATAATCTTAAGAACAAGCCTACTTTTTAAAAAATAGTGTCACAAGAATTCTTTTCTAATATTACATAAAATATTGTAATTAAGAAAAATGAATGTGTTTTTAAGATTGGATAATTTTTAAAATTTTCTTTGGTAGTACTCCATAATCAGCATCAGGTTCTGATACAACATACAAGATATCTTCTCCCAAAAGAACACTAATTGCAATTGCTCGCTCACGTGATGCCATTGCAAAGGTTACAGGTCCCAATTGTTTATCAAACTCTTTTCTCATTTTTACACGTAGAGCAAGCTCCATGAATATCATCTCATCATCCTTTTCACTTTCAAGAGGGTCAACATTTTTTTTCATTCCTCCTGCAACTAATCTTCCACGGTCATTAATCACGCCTGCAAATCTAATTTTAGGATCAATCTTTATTACAGAATCACAAATTTTTGTATAATCAAATATCTTACTTGACAAATTTCTAGAGTTACCTGTTTTAGTTCCCTATTAGTAGCTTTATCTAAGATAAACAAGAGATGTTTTTCTGTGAAATTATGCTGTGAGTTTCTTTACAAGAGAAATATAATCTTCTTCAGTAATTGGTGGGATCTTCATAATTTCGAGATTTTCAGAAATATGTTCTTGAGATTTTTGTCCAACCAACGGAGCTAATACACCTGGAGAAGAACGGATAAATTGCAAAGCTCGAAGTGATGGTTTTAGGTCATTGAATTCAGGCATAGCTCCAGGTACTAAAAGACGTCCCTGCATAAATGGAACGCTGGTAAAAACACCGATTCCTAATCTTGATGCTGCTTCTAAAATGGATACTTTAGTTTCATCAAACATCTGATTCTTTGTAAGCAATGCCTGGTCATAATGCATATTAAATGGTAATTGAATAAATCTAAATCCATGATTTTTTCCTCCCACTTCTTCTGCCATCTTTACTGTGTCCTGCAGAGATAGAAATTGAGGACTATCACTATCTACTCTAAAGCACTCCCAAGTCGCCATGCCATAAAATTTTATTTTTTCTTCTTGTCTTTTCTGCTCGTATAATTCAAAAACAGACCTTAGGTTTTTTAGAAATTGGTCACGCGTCACATCTTTAATTTGTCCTTCAACTGGATTGTGCAAGTATAGCAAATCGATACAATTTAGGCCTAAATTCTTCAAGCTTCGCTCAAGCTGATCCCTAAGATATGAGACAGTCATGCAATGATATCCTGATGAAACATCTCCCTCACAAATAACTCCTTTATGGGCATATTCATTTTTCACATATTCCCAAAACTCTTGTTTTACATCAGCATCATTTGTGAGATACCCATTTTTTGTGCATAAAAAAATCTCGTCGCGTGTGATTTTTTTTTCTTGAATTAATTCAGATATGGCTGCTCCAACGGCACGTTCGGCTTTTTGGGCCCTATAGTTAATTGCAGTATCTATCACATTAACTCCAGATAAGATAGATTGTTTTACTGCATTTTTTACTGCCTTGTCTGTTTTATCATCTGCATCTCCAAGATAAGTCCCCATTCCAACATTTGAAAAGATTAGATTATGAAATTTTTTAAAATTAGTTTTATCAGCAATGGATCTTTTTGTGAAACGTTCTGTTCCCTCTTTTGTTGCAAAACCTGTAATCATGACCTTTTTTTAAAAATTACTGAATTTATGTGTACAATTAAGAAAAATTACAAATCAATTAAGATTCCAAGTACAAATAATGTACCAGTTAGTCTGCTAAACATCAAAGTCTTGGACATTGAAGGGAACAATAAATCCTGATTTTCATAATTTTTCTGCAGTCCCCTTCCTGCCAGGATTATCAGAGGGATGGGAATGAGTGAAATCATCGATGAGATCGGGAATAATTCAAGCAAGACGCCAGAAATGATTGCCCCAATGGAAATCATTGGGAATATCCAAAATACGTAAGTTGCATTTTTCTTCCCTGCTGCAATTACTAGAGTCTTTCTTCCCTTTAACTTGTCTGCATCATAGTCAGGAAACGACACAATAAACAAAACAAGGGACGATAAAACTCCAACTACAACTCCTCCTAATACCGATTCTCCAGTTAGTTGATTTGATTGGATGAAAAATGTTCCAAGGACAATCATGGCTCCTTTTAGTGCAACAAAAAATTCCGCAAGTCCAGAATCTACAATTTTTGTTGAATAAAAATAGATTGAAAAGATTGCAAATCCAAGTATAATTGCTATTACCAATCCGTCGGTAATTACAAAATATGCACCTATTACGCCGCCAATAATCAAAAATGCAATTCCAACTCGATACACAGTTGATGGCTTTAGCAACCCCTCAGGCAAAACTCCTGTACCTCCACTCATCTTCGTTCTCTTTGTAAGAGTATCTATTCCTCTTTTATAGTCCCAATAATCATTTAACAAATCTACACTTGCATGTAATGCAACCACACCTACAAATGTCATTAAAGCTGCAAAAACATCTATTGAGTTATTTAGATTCCAATTAATTGCAAGGCCTACTGATACTGCAATTACAGAAGCTAAGAGAAACCTAATTCGAATTACTCGCAACCAAACTTTAATCATCAAGTATATGAAGAAAAATGAATTTAATTAAATGTCTTCATCTTCCCAAGGCTCTTCCTCATCTTCTATAGGTTCTTTTGATTTTTTAAGGAATAGTACTATAATAATTATTACTACTGCAATTCCACCAATTATTACATAGACTAGCTCTTGTGGTAGGTTAACTTCAGCTATTGGTCCATCCTTTGCGGGATCATAATCAACTAGAATATCTATTGAATCAACCCCATCAGTGTACCCTTCAGCTTGTACAGTAAAATCAACTGATATTTCAGGGCCGCTCAATGCAGTTACCCCAAACGTAGCACTTCCGTCTGGGCCTGTCCGAGTTAAATCAGTAGATACAGTCGCATTTTCATTTGGAATGATAAAAATTTTGGCTCCTGCAACAGAATCTTGATGGTCATCATCTACAAATAATTTGACTGAAACTTCTTGGTTTAATGGAATCGGTTCAACTAATCCACTTGTAAAAATACTCAAGGAGGATGCAGTTGATTTGGCAGATACTGTATCATCGCCACTTACCAAACCTCTTGCACTAACTGAAATTGTAGAGGATCCTTGTCCTCCTGGAACATCGATTGGAAACTCCACAAAGGAATTTCCCTGTTCAATAGTGACACTGTCATCTACAAGAGCGACACCCTTGTTGCTTGAAGCAATCTTGACTTTAATGCTCTTTGATGCAGGAATTGGATTTCCTTGGAGATCTACTAACTGGATAGTGCCAATTCCTTCCTTGCTTGATGTACCTATATTTTCAACATTGACATTTTCTGTTGGCAACATGAGGGATAATTTTGATGAAAGTTGGGAATCAAATTCCATAGAAGAAGACAATTTCAAATTTGCGCCCTCGCCTATTGGGGAAACACTGAGTTTAACAATATCTCCATTTTCAATTGAAAATGAATCACCCTGAAGAGTTGCCAAAGAATAGGTAGATCCCTTTTTAATTTCAATCAGACTGTTGGTTGGGGTAATTAGGAATTTTTCGTCAAAGTCCAGTATTTTGGGTCGGCTGGAAGAATCTAGTGCCACTAAAAACAGGTCAAAAGAGCCATCTCGCTCAAACAAGAGAGTGTTTTTTCCAGTTGGAGAAAACAAGGAGATATTCTTGAGTTCCAAGGAGTTTACAACCTTTGTTTGAAAAGTTTCAGAGCCAACACCTTTTACAGAAACAGATATTCCCAAAGGTCCACTTTTTTGGGTTGTGCTGATTTGTGCAACTCCGTAAGAATAACTTGATTTTATTCTTCCAGGATCAGAGACTGTCGCAATTTCATCATTAGAGGTTACCACATTTAGTAGTTTGATCAAACCGTCTGATTGATAGTTATCATTTGCCTGGATTGGATACAGCTCATCATCTTCTAAATAATCAATGGTAAATTTTTGTACTTTTTCACTGAGGTCACTTTCAGTATTTGTATCAACTTCACCTTCACGTTCATAATCCTCTCCAAACTTCTTCTCTATTTCATGTATGTATTCTTCTACTTCCTCGGGATCATCCTCATCAAACTCTACTATTGTCAATTGATATGCAAACAGTGCAGTAGAGTTGCTTGGAATTTCTGTTGGGCCAAAAAATTGAATTACCTTATCATCAGTTGCCCGAATGATCCTATCAGAACTCAATTTTCCAACATCAGTTATTCTTTTATTTTCAACACTGATTGATTCTCCAACTGTAGAAAAGGTGCTAGAAGCAAGTCCATATCCTTCTGCACTAACACCAATTATAATATTATTTTTAATAAGACCTATCAAATCCATGTCTTGCTGAAAATGGTACCCAAACTGGCCTTTTTTGATCACCATGTTGGTTTCCTTCATGGTATCATCTAGCTCATCTCCTACATAGTCCTGCTCATCGGAGAAAAACTGCAATGGAATATCACGATGAGCTATGGTGGGATTTCCAGAAGAATCTCGCAAGCTGACAAAGACATCAACAGTCCTATCAATTTCTGCGGGAATCAATCTTGGATATAGCTCAATGTCAAGAGAGGTAGGAAATGTGGAGGATATGCTAATGTTTTTTACAGCATCAAGTTGCAGTTCGTCCTGAGCAGCACGAAGAAATGTATTCCCGATTTTTTCAAATGTTTTGATGGTTCCCCATGCGTAGTTTTCTCCTTGTTTTATTGTTAATTTTTCAGAACTTGGAGTTGCCAGGGTTTTTTCGTACTCAAGAGTTATTTCAATGTCAGAAGGAGCCCGTATTACATCACCCTCAGAAGTTCTTAAATAAACCGAAAATGGCATTTCAGAATTTACATGCATTTTAGATGTTGGAAGATTTAATTCTAAAACAAGATCATCAGGTAAAAAGTTTCCACCAGTTCCCACTGTAATTTCTTTAAAGTCTATCTTATCCCCATATTCTGCAACAATTGTGGTAGTACCTGACTGTTTTGTCTCTATATTAAATTTAGAGTAAGTACTGTCTGCATTAAATATAATTTTTTCAGGTACAGATGCAATTTGGGAATTGTCGGAGGATAAAGTAATCTCGATATCCTTATTGGAAGTTATTGGAATCCCGTTTTTGTTTAAAATATAGATATATCCGGATGGATGAATGTTGGCTCCTTCTTCTATGGTAGAGGGAGATATTGAAAGATAGATAGAATAACCTGAAATATTATCAAGGTTTGCAGCAGATGCAGTTTGGAGGTTGCCTGCCAACAACAAGGTCAATGAAAGTAGTAATACAATTGTTTTTTTTGATTTTTCTTTCATTTTTCTTTCCATTTTTCTTTCCATTTTTTTCCATTATTTGTTTATCATAAATAAAAAAGGGGTGGGGTTAACCACTCTGTTGCCCTGAGTTGAGAGTTCCAACAAATACTGCACCGCTTGCGGTTTGTAATTTGAATTGCATGTCTCTTCCACTCTTTACATCTTTTTCAAGTGCAAAGATCAGGGTTGCTTGTTGACCAGGTTCCATTGATGGAGCGCTTGAATCGATTGTCTCACCTTCACCAATACCATTACCGATTGCGACAATGGTATACTCTGGGTCACCTAAGGTACCTAATCCAGTAGTATAGGATGGTATTGCGGCACCTGCAAGGTCTACATAAGTGTACACGTCACCTGCGACTCTAATTTCGCTAAAGGTAATTTTGTTTACACTGTCGTTTTTAAGGTAGACACCAACATATTCGGTTGCTTTGAGGCCATCAGATGTAGCATTTCCAGTTAGGTCTGCGGTAGTGCTTTGGAATCCATCGTGGAATACCAACTTATCACCATCTGTTGCATCATATCCTAGAATCTTTACTGATTCTATCTGTGGAGAGCCGCTGATTTGAGCAGAACTAAAGAATCCTTGTGAGAACACAAAGATAATACTTCCACCGACTACGGCGATTGCGACAAGCAAGAGTGTTGCTATAACTGGAGCAACTGCTCTTCTAGAGGTCATTTTGTTTGTGTGTAATTTTGTCATTATTGAAATACCATAATTCATAATTGAATTATAGATGTCTTTGTGCAAAATGAACTACATGAACTTCATGAGCCAGCCACAATATGAAGATAAAATTTTTTGCAAAAGAGTACAATCAACACTACAAATTTAGGAGATGTTTGGAACGTGTGAACTCACCAGCATTACAATTCCAAGAAATTAGAACTTGTAGTATTGTATTTGGATAGACATTTGTTTGGTAATTGAACATCAAAATTTTCAGGTCACAGCATTGATCAAATCTTTTTTGCGGGATAATTTGGACATGATTCTTTGAGTTACAAACTTGTATCTTGTACAAATTCGTAAAGATTATCAAAAGTTACCAGATCAAAATTTCTATTGTAATAACATAGTTTTTGTTTTAAGTGTTCAAGATACCAAATCCTAAAAATTTCTGTATTTGTCTGGCAGAATAAAATTGAGAACATAAATAAAAAAACTTCAAATCGTCCAATAATTTTCTGATAAAAAGGTTTAGTTAAAAAATACTTTAGAGAAGATCAAGTTAAAGATTATCTGAAACTATCATTTAATATAACAACAAACCAAGTTGAAAAAGAATTTATTATGGATCAACATTTAAGACCATTTCATTTAATGGGCCAATTGTTTTTAATTCCCCGCTTGTGTTGGTAACTGTACCATCAGCAAGAACATACATGATATACAGGCGTTGAATCTTCACATCAGGAGCTTTTGCATCAAAAGATATTTTCCTAGCATCGTTTACTCCATCACCAATTGGCGCATTTGTGACTCCCACTATCTGAGTTGACTTATCAGAGTGAACAGTTACTGTAGGAGGATCAACGAATCCGGCATAATTATTTAATTGTGTAAAATTCCATTCTCTTGGAATATTAATAATTAATTTTGCCCCAGTGTTAATCACAGTATCTGATTCTTCATCCAAATCGGCTAAAACAATATCAAAGGTTTCTGTGCTGTTTTCAGTAATGTCATTAAAATGACTAACGAAGTTGTCTCTATCATTAATATTAGTAGAATTATCATGATAAACATTTACAATTGGTGCATCAAGTTCATACATGCTAGATTGATATCCAGTTTTTCCAAAGGAACCAAAGTCAGTATAAACATTGGCCTGAACAATCAACGCATCTAAATTATCTCCAGCAGTTTTTATTTGATAAGGCTCGGCTCTTGCCAGAAAGGATTTGGTGGTATTTGCAGGAACAGTTACAGTGTCAGTAAAACTTTGCCACATCAATATATTATCTCTAGGACATGACCAATACCCCTGAGGCTGTGTACCCTTATTTGGCGTAATATCTTCCACTTTGCATTTATTATCACTTACCCCCTCTGCTTGAAACACTGTGTCTTGGGAATTTCCGCCAGGAGGGTATACTACAATTGTTACTTTACTGATGACCATGTCCTTAATAGTTGGATTTGCCACATTAACTCCCCATAGACCAGTGTAATCTTTATTATTTTCAGTGTCTCCAAAAGGAGATGGAACAATCATGAATATTGAAGGTCTAATCAATAAATCATCAATTAAAATTATTGTTTCGCCCCCTTCACCACCAGGGCCACAACCTCCGCAGTCATTAGGATCAATTATGGTCAAGGTATCACATGATATACTTGAATATTGAGCATCTCCAAGATTGTCGTCTCCTGTAACTCTATTGCAAAATTCAAAGACAGTATCTATATCCCCTGACATGG
>Ga0224508_10000832_pt1 | contig 28714 bp, 23 predicted proteins | sample SF_Jan12_sed_USG_4_FD_170157 | JGI IMG/M metagenome (GOLD analysis project Ga0224508, IMG submission 170157) | Sediment microbial communities from San Francisco Bay, California, United States - SF_Jan12_sed_USGS_21 | ecosystem: Environmental > Aquatic > Marine > Sediment | place: USA...
ATCGACGTTGTTGGTCAGCGCCTTGGCCGTCGTGTGCGACGGATTCGGCACCGGCACCGTCTCCGGATCGGAGTTCGGTGGCGTCTGGTCGGTATCACCTGTACCGGTGTTGTTGATCACACCGGCCGTCACGTCAGCCGCCGTTACCACATAGGTGGTTTCCAGTACGCACGTCTCCAGCGGAGCCAGAGGGTCGGCACACGCCGGGTTACTACCGTCGCCGGTGACCTCACCAGTAAGGTCGTCGGAAACAACCACACCGGTCAGGCTCATGTTGCCGCTGTTGGTCAATGTAATGGTGTACGACAGAGTATCTCCTTCACTCACATCACCACTGTTGTCGGCATCGACGGAGATGCCGTCGTAGACCTTGTCGATCGAAATCAGCGGGTTCTGATCAGCCGGAACATCTTCATTGGCACACGCCTCAGCGGCACCGTCGACACCGTCATCGACACAAGCCGTGTTGGCATAGCTTCCCGCATCAATGTCGGCCTGCGTGACCACATGCGTGGCGGTACAGTTCATCACAGCGTCTGGCGCCAATGCCGACCCATTCGCCGGCGTACAACTCAGATTGCTTACGTTCGCATCGGTAACCGTTACCGCATCGAGGGTCGTGTTGCCGATGTTGGTCGCTACGATCGTGTAGTTGATGACATCACCCACCGCGTCGTAACTCTGCTCAGTCGCCAGCTTGGTGATCGACAGTTCCGGATTCTGATCGGCCGTCACCGTCGCGGTGTCGGTCGGTGAGGTCACGTCGACACCATTCGGATCCTTACCCGTGGCATCGGCAATGTTGGTCACCGAACCAGCATCCAGATCCGCCTGCGTAATGGTGTGGCTCGCCGTACACGTGATCGTGTCGGTCGGCGCCAGACTTGCCGGCGCGGCCGGGCAGTTCTCGTCGGTCGCAATGTCGTCATCAATCGTGATCGGCTGGCTGATCGCCACGTTACCGGTGTTGGTCACCAGGTAGCTGTAACTGATCACGTCATTGACCGCGTCGTAGGTCGACGGCGTCGCCGTCTTCACAATCGTTAGCGCCGGAGCCTGCACGATCGGGACATCTTCTAAGTCTGTCTCCGGACCTGCCTCATTACTGATGACACTGGCAATGTTGTGAATAACTCCGAGGAAACTGGGGTCGCTGTAATTATTATCGATGTCAGTCTGTGTCACTGTGTACTGTGCCGTGCAGACAATGGATGACCCAGCATCCGGCGCGACTGTCAGTGTGTCGGTCGCACAATCCACTCCTGGTGGCTGATCGATCGTAGAATCGGTCACCGAAACACCGGTCAGTACTACATTACCGTCGTTAGTAACCGTAATCACATAGTTGATGACATCACCGGCCTCATCCACTTCACAGATGTCGCCGGGAGGACACTCTTCCGTCCCGTTGATGTCGGTTGCCGTCTTGACGATGCTGATGGCAGGCTCCGGCACGAACGCCAGTGTATTGGTGATCGTGCAGGTCCAGTTCTCGTCGGGGAGAACAGTGATGGAGAGAGGGCCGGCGTCGGTGGCGCTGGCCGTGTTGGACAGGTCACTCGTACACGAGATCGACGAGTTGTAGTCCAAGAGATCCGTGCCGGTGCCGGCGATCTCACCGACAGTGTGGGAGTCGCCGGTTCCCGGCGGGACATCGCCGGCCGAGACCGTCACGGCACCCGTCGTGCCACCGTTGCCGACGTCACCGCCTGTGCCGGCCGTCGTGCTGTCGATCTGCAAGTTGAACTTGCCGGAGTCGCTGCTCGGAATGAGCACCTTGTCGACCGTGATGGTGCCCGTCTTCGGCACGCTCAGGCCCGAGATCTCCACCTCGCCGCAGGAGCACTTCGCCTTGGTCTCAGCCGTTGTATCCATCTCGCTTGAGCACATGCCACCGTCCATGTTGGCCCAGGTTGTGCAGGTCCCGACGTCGGCGGAGCCGTCGTTGTTTGAGTCCTGGCACACAATGCTGACCGTCTGTGTCGTGAGGAACGTCGTGGGGTTTGTCTGCAGGATGTCGCCGCAGGTGTTCGCGAAGTTAGGAGATGACGAAGTGAGTTCGGCGTTGTAGAAGGGTCCCGAGCCACCCGCTAGGTCGAGGTCCATGTTGGTCGACGATGCGAAGTGGAGGAAGTCGTTGTAACACACCCCGCCAGCGTCCTTCGGGTCGCCGCCGTCCGTCGCGACAAATATACCGATGTCATAGCGCTCGCTGGCGGTGCCTCCGAACTCGCCCTTGAGGACGACATCGATCTGTTCTCCGGGAAGACACGAGGTCGGCCCCGAGATCAAGGTGTAACCGGAGAGGGAGACGTCGTTGGCCGTGCAGTTGACGCCACTGCCGCCGATTAGGTCTTGGAAGCGGTCCTCCACACACTGGCCGACCGACTGGGCGGACGCCGTGGGAGGTCCACCGAGCAGACCAGTCAACAACAACCCTCCAGCCAGTACGGTTGCAAGCCCCCGCCGGAATTTCGGCGCCGTTGACGTTTTATTTGTACGTGTACCCATGACGCTTTCCCCGTCCATATCGCTGGATGTCACCGCGACCAAATTTGTTTTTAAATTCCTAGCGATGCCTTGTCGAAGCTTCGCCTTGCGAGTAACAAATCCGGAATAAAAGACCTGAAATATTCTGCCGATAATGTGATTCATAATTCGTTACTCATGTATAAATATTCCACTCAGTCATTCAACAATGACTGAACCTAATTAAGTCGAGTTCTTCTCGAGTTGTACGACCAGCTCTTTCTGATTGCCAACCACAGGTTGCAGCCGAACGCCTTCGTAGCCGGGCGCGTTGACCGTGACCGTGTGCTGTCCGGCACCCAGGTCGGTGAACAGGAAGCGGCCTTTTGCATCGGCCGCGGTGCTGCTGCTTGAGCGGCTCTGCATGCCGTTGATCATCTGTGACGAGGTGATAGAGACTCTGGGCGACGCGACAGGCCTGCCATCGCTGTCCACAACGGTACCGAGCAGCTTGTGCTGGCCGCGATTTACAATCAATTTCACTTCATGTTCTGTGTCGTTTCCGGACAGGTGCAGGCCCGAGAGGGTGTAATAGGGCATGGTGCGCGACTCGAAGACCAGTTCACCTTCCGGCACGTTCTTGACCTGGAAATTTCCGTGAGCGTCACTCGTTACCGGCAGCTTTTGACCGCTGGCCGCCTTGCTACTTAGTGTGAGCGTAAAATTGGGTACCGGCTTTTCGTCCTGGTCCAGGATGCGACCGCTCAACCGGTGGCCGCGGTTCAGGGATTCGAGTTCTATCCTACGGCGCAGGCTGCCCGGGCTGAGTTCGAGGTTCTGTTCGGTGTAGTCGCGGTAGGGACCCGTCGGGCGTACCCAAAGTTGGTAGTCATCCGCAACATCGACTTTGGAAAACTCGAACTCGCCGCCGTCGTCGGCCACGGCACGGTAATTGCGCTTCAGACTTGGCGAGTACAGTCGCACTGTCTCGCCCGCGATCTGCACACCATCGGTGTCCGTGACGCTGCCCGAGAACATGGCGAATTCATAAACAGGCTCCATCGTCACCGCGACTGCCATGCTGCCGTCCGCGGCCCAGTCAGCTGCCGTGACCTGGTGGCGTTGCTCCTGGTAGCCGTCGCGCTGGAAGCGAACCTGAAAACCACGCGTCTCGGTCTCGAGGGCGACGGCAAATCGGAACTCGCCGTTGGCATCGCTGACCGCACCTGCCGGAATGCCTTTGACTAGCGGCATGATGCGCACGTCGCCGAGCGCCATGCCCATTGGGTCGGTAACGACGCCCCTGACCTGTGCGTCGCGCAGCGCATTCAGCACCAGGTCGGCGTACTTCACGCCCGTGCGCACCTCGATGCGAGCCGCAGCGTAGCCGCCGGAGTCCCGGGTGCCGATCATATAGATGCCCGCAGGCAGGTTGCGGAAGGCATAGAAGCCGTCGTCGTTGGTGGTGGTCTGCGGCGTGCTTAACGCGCGGGCGCTGCTGTCAGCGTTTTTGAAGTAGTCGCGCAGCTGCGCGGTGACTTCGATGCCGGCTACCGGCCAGCCATGCCGGGTCAGTACGCGCCCGGAAATCACCGGCGCTGTTTCCTCTGCATAAGCGGCTGGGGCTTCCGGAGAATTCAGCCGGACAAAAAACTCGTCAACCCACTCGGCATGCTCTGCAGCTGTGTAAGCGGGCATCAGCGCCTCGTCGGCGTATGGCGATTCATCGTCGTCGTTGAAAAACCCTGCCAGCATCAATTTGATGCCCGAACCTTGGCTCGACTCTTTTTCATCGCCCGCGGGCCGGGTGTCTACCTGGCGGACATCCGACGTATTAGCACTAGCGTCAGCCGTCGGCATTGCAGCCGGCTCAGAGACGCCGGCGGCAGTGTCACTATTCGCGGCCCGGTACTGCAATGCCATAAAGATCGCGAAGCTGACGATAAACACAACGGCCGCGAGGAACTGAAAGCTTGTGAAACCGGATGCCGTACGCCTGGCGGCCACCGCTTTGTAATGCGGCGCCCGACTGAGCAGTCGAGTCAGACCTAGTAGCGACAAGCGTTAGTCTCCCTGGCAATTATCGGGCAATTCCCCAAAGCCCTATACCAACTTTATTTTTCGCGATGCGCGCTGGTTCTATCCACCAAATTTATTCTGTGACTGGTAATTAGCGTGCAGTAGATACACGTACTTCAACACACAGTCGTTGTAATTCAGCGCGCGTAAGGATATCCCGTCGAATCGAAGTTCGACTCAAACGGTTTATTTCTTATGCCAATTTGTTTCTTAATGTTAGCGGCGGGTGATACGAAGAAACTATCATAGCAAATGCTGGCAATTTAGATAGTTTCTAAATGCTGTTGAAAACCCGTCTAGTGCAAAAGTGTTACCCATGTCTCACGATAGATTGTGACTCACGTCATCGGAACAGCCCTTTATTTGGACGGCGCGCCCGAAAGGGCCCATATTTGTTCATGCCCTTCCATATGCGACTAAAGTCAGAGTGCCGGCGTCGGAAAAATCGACGCCTCATTAGCTAGTTCAGCAGCAAAAGCTACGGATTAAGTAAAATGCGATTTTCCGTTTCGATCCTGCGGTCGCTGCCTGTGCGCTAAACGCCTTGAAAATCTTGCACTGGGCTTTGCCGCCAAGAGCTTTGCAAACGGGGCCGGATACATTTTTGTTTGGAATCGCAATATCACGCCATTTCTTCTATCCAAAACGGCGCAATGCGGCGTGCATTATTGTGACCGCACGATAGTCCGCCGTGCATATAAGGTATGGCAGGACATATAAGTCCTGTAATTTTAGTATTTAGACACCTTATATATAGACGAAACACATACTCGTATTTTTCGACAAAATAAGACGAAAGCCAACATTCGAGCGCCGCTGAACTCAGACATGGGACGTCTTATCGCTTTCAAAAGCTTTTCAGCTGAGTGAAGGAAAATTGCGGGGCCCGCTGATCCCAAGCAGTGCTCTAGTGAGTCAACACCCACTATAGGGACGTAAGAGGGAAAAATTGGTCGGGGAGAGAAGATGGAGTCGCGACTGCGCCGCTCGGGCCTGCCTCCCGCAAGCAGCCGTCGTTCAGGGGAGTTTTTTGAGGACGTCGCCCGACGCGCCGCGGGATTGCGTGGGCGTCAGTTTTGGGTAGCCGTACCAGATTAGGCCAACGACGAATTCCTCCGCGGCGTCGAAGCCGACGATTTCCGCGAAACGCGCGTCACGCGTGATCTCACCGGTCGTCCACTTCGAACCGACGTCGGCGCGCCACAGATAAAGCAGCAGCGTCTGAATTGCAGCGCTGCACGCCGCATAGTCCTCCTGCTGCAGCAGTTCGTCTTCGGAGCGCCTGCAGGTAACGACAAGCCAGCCGGGTTTTTCCGACCAGCTCTGACGTTTGAACTCTCCTGCCTGTTGGCCTTTTTTTTCAGTGACGATATCGCGGCAGAGATCCAGACAGCGTTCAATGGTTTGCGGGCCAAGAACATAGTAACGCCATGGCTCAGTAACATGATGATTTGGCGCCCAGGTTGACGCTTCAATCGCGTCATGCACGAGTTTTTCCGGGATTTTCGTTTGCAGAAACAGATTAATCGTTCGCCGGCCGCGAATGACTTCGGCGAACGCACGCAGCTCTGGTGTTTCGTAGCTCGGTGGCGATTTCTTCATCAGCAAGACCTACGCGCGTTCGATAAGAATTGCGATTCCCTGGCCAACGCCGATGCACATTGTGCACAGAGCGTAGCGGCCATTCGTGCGGCGCAACTGGTACGCCGCGGTTGCGACGAGTCTTGCGCCGGACATGCCGAGCGGATGCCCGAGCGCGATCGCTCCGCCATTGGGGTTGACGTGATCTGCGTCGTCACTCACACCAAGCTCTCGCAGCGTGGCGAGGCCCTGGGCGGCGAACGCCTCGTTTAATTCGACGACGTCCATGTCATCGATCGACAGCTTGGTCAACTGCAACACTTTTTTCGATGCCGGTGCCGGACCGATGCCCATAATGCGCGGTTCGACGCCCGCGATCGCCCACGCGACAGCGCGTGCGATCGGCTCGAGGCCGTGCTGTTTCACGGCGGATTCGTTCGCAATCAACAGTGCGCATGCACCATCGTTAATGCCGGAAGCATTCCCTGCTGTGATCGTTCCGTCAGCGCGAACGATCGGACGCAAATTTGCCAACCCTTCGATGGTCGAGCCGGACCGTGGATGTTCATCACGGTCGACAATCAAATTGTCGCCGCGGCGTTGTGGCAAAGTGACAGCAACGATTTCATCATCGAATCGCCCGTTATTGGTCGCCGCCTCGGCGCGATGCTGACTGTGCAACGCAAATTGATCCTGATCGTCTCGCGAGATTCCGAAATCGTCGGCAATATTCTCGGCGGTCTCCGCCATAGAATCGACGCCGTATTGTTTTTCGAGTGCTTTGTTTATGAAGCGCCAGCCTAGGGTTGTGTCGTAAATCTCCGCCGTGCGGCCGTAGGCCGCCGTCTGCTTCGGCATGACGAACGGGGCGCGCGACATCGACTCAACGCCGCCTGCGATACCAACGCCGATACCGCCGACCTTGATTGCGTCAACAATGTTGCCGATCGCGTTCATGCCGGAGCCGCATAGGCGATTGACGGTTACCGCAGGGACCGACACTGGTAGCCCGGCCAATAACGATGACATGCGCGCGACATTGCGATTGTCTTCGCCCGCCTGATTCGCGCATCCGTACGCGAGGTCTTCGATTGTTGCGGGGTCAAGACTTGCGTTGCGTTCGATGAGAGCTTTAATCGGAATCGCGCCGAGGTCGTCTGTGCGCACCGACGACAGCGCACCGCCGTAACGGCCAATCGGCGTCCTTATGGCGTCACAGATGAAGGCATCGACCATGGACATGTCAGTCGGCGGTGCCCACCGTCATGCGGCGCAGAACGTCATTTTTCTGCACAAAATGGTTATACAGCGCCGCGACGATATGCAACGCCATAAGTGCGATGAGGGGCTTCCACACAAACTCGTGAATTTCTTCCCAAAAGTGATGTGCATCTTCATCTTCTGCGACCGGCAACGGCAGATTGAAGACACCGAAGAAGGGTAACGCTCGGCCGCCGGTCGCCATCGTCATTGAGCCGGCGGTTAGCTGCGTGAAAACCGCGATGTAGATTCCCCAGTGTGTGATCGATTCCATTACGCGCTGCCAGCCCGGCATTCCATCCGGACGTGCAGGCGTTTCGTTCATCAGCCGCCAGACGATACGAATAGTCATGAGCATCAATATCAGCAAGGCCCATGATCCGTGTGTCATCCGTGCGGCGAGCCTCTCCGGTCCGCGCTCCATGTCCGCCTGCTCGAAACCGAGCCAGATTATCCAGAATATGCCAATCGCAACGAGCCAGTGTAGCGTTTTGGCGAGCATGCCCCAGTTCGTCGAGGTGTTCCGTAATCCCATGCCTTAAGTTTCCTTGAACTGAATGACTGGTTTCAATCGAGACCGAGCTCAAAGCCTGCTTCGAGCTCTTGTTTGGAGTACGCCCGAAAAGCAATCATTGTCTCGGTTGCGACGATGCCGTCAAGACGTCGCATGCGATTACTGATGACGTCGGCCAAATCTTCATTTTTATGGACTTTGACGATGGCGACCAGATCGTGACGACCGGCAACCGAAAAGACTTCCTGCACGCCTTCCATTTCTGCGATCTGACCCGCTAGATCTGGAATCCGGTTAGTTTCTGCACTGATTAATACGATTGCCGTTACCATCGCTGTCTCCACGTACACGCAAGCGTCGAGCGTGAGCGTACCATCACCGACAGGCACGCTGCACGACGGAAACTGTTGATGGGCTGATTGCTGCCTGACTTTTATCCGGACGGCTGCGCCCGGTAGGAATTACATCGCTTTTTCGAGCAAGCCGGTCGCACGAAGATTAGGGACGTCGCGGGCGCGCGCCTTGGCACGATACATCGCCTGATCGGCTTCGCGGAGCAGTCCTGTTAGCGTATTCGCGTTTTCCGGGTACAACGCAAGTCCAATGCTCGCGGCACACTTCAATGTCTCCTCGCCAATCGCGTAAGCCTCTTCGAGCCCGTTCGCTAGCCGGCTGGCAAGATCTTCGGCAACCTTTGACGTCACGTCGGGCACTAGCGCGACAAACTCGTCGCCACCGGGCCGGCCAATGATGTCGCAAGAGCGCAGGCTCTTTCGCAGCCTTTCAGCGGCGATTCTCAGCAGCTCATCGCCAACCTCATGCCCAAACTGATCATTGATTTGCTTGAAGCCGTTCAAATCTATGAACAATAGCGCGCCGGTCGCCTTGTCGTTGCTCTCAGACAAGCGCTTCGATGCGTCTCGTTCAAACCCACGCCGATTCAGCACACCGGTTAGCGGATCCGACCATGCGATTGATTCCATGTGCCGTTCCCGCGCCTTTCCGTCTGTGACGTCGACAAACGTTGCGGCGAAGTCTTCGCCGACTGGCTCACAGATTAGACGGAGCCAGCGATTTTCCCCGTTCGATTCGTGATGAAGATCGATATCGATGCCAGTATTCGTGTTGACCGCTTCGCGGAAACGATCGAGCGCCAAGCCTATGTCCTCGGCGTCCATCGCATTCGCTGCGAGCCTCACAATATGCGCCGCCGCGCAATCGATTAGATCGTCTGGTTCGACGGCCAAAAAACGACCCGCCGCTGAGTTCGCAAAAATGCAACGCAGTACTTTCTTGCCGTACTCTTCATCATTGATCCAACGCAGCCGAAGAATACCGTTAACCGAATGATCGATTAAAGTACGCAGGAGTCTTTCGCTTTTTCGAACCTCGGTTTGAGCACGTTCAACATCGCTGACATCGCGAAACATCAGCACGCGGCCGCCGCGACCAGATGCACCGCGTGGATTTATCGACGACACCTGCACGTGCAAGAAACGGCCCGTATTAGTCATCATCTTTTGTGGCTTGCCAGTGTCGATCGCCTCGAAAACGCAGGTCGAGCCACTACCGAATGCAGCTTCTAGCGGTGTGCGCAGTGCATCTCCCTCTTTCATATCGAGAAAATCCAGGGCGCGATGGTTCAGGCCGATAATTCGTTGATCGTCGTCGATGACCACGACCGGATCCTGCATATTCTGAAATACCGTCTCATACGCAAGGGGCGTGAACTGGGCAATTTTTGAGCTTACGGCCAGCCATGCATACAGCGGCAGTAGAATTGCAAACACTATCGGCACGTACGAAATCGTGTCCGGACCAATGCCGATGTCATAGGACAGCATTGCTGCGATCGGCACCGCGCATACGCCGAGAAGTACGAACAGTCCGCGTCGGTGCGGCGTTGCGATTGCAGCGCTGTGGGTTAGCAGCGTCACTAGCGCAACGCCAAGGATAGAGTAACTATAAGGCGCATGTACGTACAGGAACCATGGACCCCAATGTTCCGGGCGCGCTAGAAACTGGCTCTCAGAATTTGTCACAGGCTGGACCCACATGAATTCGTGGTAGCTGTTTGTCGCCGCCAGCGTTACCGATACAACAGGAATGATCAGCAACATAACGATCATGCCAGTTGGCGTTACTTTGTCGGCGTACTCGCGGAAGGCGATGTAAGCCGCAACCGGTGCGAACGCCGTGCCGATGAAATGGCCGGTCCGGCCGATAGAAAATATCGATAAGGTCGGCGCTATCAGTTCGACAGCACCACCCATTACCCAAACAGCAATCAATAGAATCAACAGGCTAATGGGCAAATTGCTGGCATGTCGTTTGGTCGTCAGCATACGAATGCCGAGCAGCAGATAGCCCACTGCGCTCAGCATCAAAACGACAGATAATACGGTGGCGAGATTCATCGGCGCCCATGCGATTTAACTCAATCCGGACCGATAGTACCGGCGGCTTTTTGGGCATTCCGGGACCTGTTTCTCAGCTTGATCAATTGACGGTCCGTGTACGAGGTCGATTGTGACCATTACGGCATTTGACGTTTCCCCCAGATATGCACGTTAAATTCAATAAGCATATGATTCTATTGAAAGAAAATTCCTGGGTCGCGCATCTATAGCCACTTTTCAACGCTGGGTGCCGTGTATCGCTCGAACTGTTGCACGAGCCCGGTGGCCGTGAAGTCACTCAACAACATGCGCCGGTTTTCGGCCCGTAGAAAACCCTCACTCTCGGCATGGTCGAGGTACGCGAGCAGCGCATCAAAATAGCCTTCGATGTTCAGCAGCCCGCAGGGCTTGTCATGAAATTGCAGCTGGCCCCAGGTCACAATTTCAATGATCTCTTCTAGCGTACCGAAACCGCCTGGCATCGCGATGAATCCGTCCGATAGGGCCGCCATCATCGTTTTGCGTTCGTGCATTGACGCAACGACGTGCAGCTCGGTTAGACCACTGTGTGCGATTTCCTTTTCCTCGAGAAGCTTCGGTATCACCCCATGCACGTTGCCACCCAGTTCTAGAACGCGGTCCGCGATGACGCCCATGGTGCCTTTGGATGCGCCGCCATAGACGAGTTCGAGCTCGTGACGAACGAGCACATCGGCAAGTTCTGCCGCCGCCTCCGCATACACCGGGCGAGTCCCTAGACTGGACCCGCAATAGACGCAAATTCGACGCATGCTTGCCTATTCCACCCGCCTATTGCGCCGCTACCCGGCCGGCGCTTTGGCGCCTTCAATGATTGCGGCGATTTCCGGTCGCGCGATTTTTAGTTCTGCCGGTGTCAACGCGTCGAGCTCGTGTGGGAATACGAGCCATTCTGCCGTCTCACGGATGAAATAGTCAGGGACCAGGTTGGTCTCATTGCGGCTCGGCTTGTACCACGGTACGGCGATACGAATATCTGCGGGTGTGTTATCACGGGCGCGCTTGGTTAATTCCTCAATAACGGCCGCTATCGTATTGCCAGTGTCGAACACATCGTCGACGATCAACACCCGATCGTCATGGCAGATTTTCTTGATGATGTAATTCAGGCCATGCACCGCCACCGAACCACGCTCGTCGACGCCGATGTAGGAAGACGTGCGGATGGCGATATGATCGGATTTGAGTCCGGCATAGGCGAGGATCTCTTGCACGGCCATGCCAACCGGCGTACCACCGCGCCAGATTGCGATGATCATGGTCGGCCGAAAATCGCTTTCGAGTACCCTTAGGCCCAAGCGAAATGAGTCCTGCAGCAGATCTTCTGCGGAAAGTACGGTCTTGTCCATTGTTATTCTCTTGAATGTGGACTTCGGCGAGTCGTTATAATGCCGGTGGGAATTCTACCGCACCCCAGGCGGGGACCAATAATGAAAAAGCACTTTGTCGCCGCGAACGACCTTTTACGGGATTCGTTTCAGCTCGCCGCAAACGTCTACAACGCTGGTTTTCGACCAGACTTTCTTGTCGGGCTATGGCGCGGCGGTAGCGCCGTCGGTATTGCCGTGCAGGAAGGCCTCGAGCACCTTGGCGTCAAAACCGATCACATCGCGATTCGCACCTCGTATTCGGGGGCCGCACATTATCCTGAGATGGTCAGCAAAGCTGACAATATACGAGTACACGGCCTGCAGTACCTGCTGGAAAACCTCTGTTCGCATCACTCGATGCTAATCGTCGACGACGTATACAGCACGGGCTCCAGCGTAAATGCCGTTATTAATCAGCTGTCGCGCAAGACGCGGCGAAATCTGCCGCAGGATATTCGGATTGCAGCGGTCTGGCATCGGCCAAATGAGCAAGCAACGCGGACACCGGACTACTACATCCACGAAACCAATAACTGGCTCGTATTGCCGTACGAGCTGTCGGGCTATTCGATCGAGGAGCTGAAGAGCCACCGTCCCGAGTTCTCGGACATATTCGAGCGCCTGTCACGATTTGTCGAACCCGACGAGGACAAGCCCGCCGCTTAGACGCCGGCAAGCTGGCCGTTGACGTAAGTCCGTTCCACATGGCGATCGTCGCCAAGGGTTAACAACGTAAACAATAATTCGGCGGCATCGCTTTCTGTGGCCGTTCGGCGCGCGCTGATTGCGGTGCCGGCCGGATCGATCACCAGAAAGTCGGCCTCCTTGCCGGGAGCGAGATTACCGATGTCAGCATCAAGATTTAGCGCTTTCGCAGCACCTAAAGTTGCCAAATACAAGGCGCGTCCGGCTGGAAGATTCTGTTGCTGCAGCTGCAGCACCTTATACGCCTCACTTATCGTTCGAAACATCGAAAGACTCGTGCCACCACCCACGTCGCTGCCAAGACCGACCGGGACCGTTGCGTCTCGCATCGCGCGCAAGTCGAATAATCCGCTGCCAAGAAACAGGTTCGATGTCGGACAAAATGCGGCTGCGCCGCCCTGGTCGCTCATTCGCTGACGATCGGCCCGATTTAAATGCAAACAATGCGCGAAGATCGAGCGCTCGCGCAGCAATCCGAAGTGATCGTACACGTCGAGATAACTGCTACTCCACGGAAATTGTTGTCGGACCGCGGCGATTTCTTCTTCGTTTTCAGCCAGGTGGGTGTGCACCCAAGTGTCGGAATATTCGCTAGCAAGTTTGCCCGCGGCCGCGAGCTGCGCCTCGCTCGAGGTTAGCGCGAATCGCGGCGTAATCGCATAACCAAGCCTGGCTTTACCATGCCATTTTTCAATGAGCCGTTGACTGTCGGTGTAGGACGACTCCGGACTGTCGCGCAGCTCTTTCGGGCAATTGCGGTCCATCAATACCTTACCGGCGATCAGGCGCATTTGTCGTTCGGCTGCTGCCTCGAATAAAACATCGGCAGAATGTGCATGAACGGTCGCAAATACCGCGGCCGTCGTCGTACCGTTCTTCAACAGCTCATCCAGGAAAAACCCTGCGGCTTGCCGCGCGTAGTCCTTATCGGCGAAACGCATCTCCCCCGGGTACGCATACCGATTCAGCCAGTCGAGCAGTTGCTCACCGTATGACGCAATAATATCGAGCTGCGGAAAGTGCACGTGGCAATCGATGAGACCGGGGATGATGAGTTTGCCACGCAGGTCTTCAACCGGCGTGTCGCCGAGCTGCATTAACAGCGCCGATGCCGTACCCAGTTCGACAACGTGTCCGTCGTCGATAATAAGCATGCCGTCAGCAAAATACTCACTGGCGGCCGGTGCATCACTCTCGCCCGGATCTGACACGCAGTGAAACACAGATGCCCGAATCGCCTGACGCATGCGCCTAGTCGCCGATTAGCATGACGGGCTCGTCAAGCGTGTGTTCATCGCAGTTCGGCCGGTCGGCCGCCCGATCGATGATCAGGTAGCGTTGTCCCGACTCAAATGCGATCAGTGGCATATGCCAGGTTCCGCGGGCGTAGTTAATACCCTGAAAGCCGTTGGTTTCGAAGGCAACGAGATCGTCTTTGTCGACACTCTCCGCCGCCGGTGCAACTACTACGATCATTTTGCAGGGAGACAGCGGTATAAACGCCTGTGAGCCAAGCGGGTGACGCTCGACCGTATTGATCATATACGGCAACGTCGTGGCAACTCGGCTGCTGGTAACGCTAACGGCAACGTTTCCGTCGCCGACGTTGATCGTACAGAGATCATCAAAGCGATCGAATCGTGCATCGTTCATCGCACTCGAGTCGATCTGTGACGAGTCGATTACATCACCGTATGGTGCGAATCGTTCGCGCGTCAACGGCAACGGCGTAATAGTTCGTCCGGCCATGACAGCTACTCTGCGTCGGCGCGGCCAAACAGCCGCAGGCGGCTGACGCCGCCGTCTGGATAGATCGACATACGAACGTGACTGACGGAGTCCAGCGATTTTAGCTCATCTTCAAATAAATGCTGTTGGTCCATCGCGAGCTTGACCTCAGGCAACAACGTCTGCCATCTGTCACTGTCATTATTCGCCTCGCCATTATTCGCAAATGTCGCTGCCTCGAGCGACACGCGATCTGGATAATTGCCCTTGAAATGCGCCGTATCGATTTCGGCGCGTTTAACTTTTCCTGGTCGTCCCAAAGCGACGATGACCCAGTCATTGCCGGGTCCCCGACGACGAGCCGTTTCCCAACCATCACCCATGTTGATGCCTCGGCCGGGAAGATTCAGGTTGTGCATACTGCCGTAGTGTTCGTCGCTTGCCGCTAGTGCCCGACCCCCGTGTCGTAGTGCAAAGAGATCGATGATGCCGTCTTCGGCGACTTCCATGGGCCGTATTTCACCGAATATTCGCAGCCGTGCGATTCCGCCATCCGGAAAAATGTTGAAGCGCAAATGCGTCCAGCTTTGCTCGTTGTCAACAGTAATGATGTGATGTGCATCGCCGGCAAGGTCCGTTTTCGGCACGATGTTGGTCCAGCCATCTTTCGGCACATCCTCATCGCTGCGGCACGCATCGACCGATGCCTGCGGCGGATAGTTGCCAGTGAAGTAGCTGGTGTCGATATCGAGACCACGAACAACTCCGGCGACACCAAGACGGATGACGCAATAATCATGCCCCGGTGTGCGCCTGCGGCGGCTTTCCCAGCCATCCATCCATTTACCGTGATCGTCGTATTTGTCGTCGATAAACATCGGTTCAGCCGGGTCGATCAGCCGCTCTTTGGCGGCGAAGAATTCGTCAGACGCAAACGTAACACGGCTACCGAGCCGCGGTTGTTCCAGACGAATCCACGCGTTGAACGGGTGCTGATTCATCGACGTTGCCTCATGTACTGATCGTCAACCACTTGGGCTCACCGCTGCAAGCCCATTGCTTGCAATCGAAGACGGGCGATCGTATGTATTTCGATCAGTGCCGTTTCAAATTCCATTTCGTAGTCATTCTTCAGCCGGCGTTCGAAATTGGCAAGAATCGCAGCACGGCTACTGTCGCGCACGGCCATGATAAAGGGAATACCGAACTTTTCCCGGTATTGCTCATTCAAGATCTGAAAGCGTTCGAACTCTTCTGGCGTACACTGCTCGAGACCGGCGCTGGCTTGCTCGGCATTCGACTCCGCCGTCAATTTGCCCGCGACCTGTGCCTTTCCGGCGAGATCGGGATGCGCGCAAAGCAATGCTAATTGTTGCTCACGAGACGCGTTATCGACGCAGTCGGCCATCAATTCCGCAATCTGATCGTAATCAGCCGAACGACCTACGTGCGGCGCCGCCCGTTCGGCCACCCACGGTGAATGTTCGTAAACGCCGCCAAACTGTTGCACGAAATCGGCAAAACTCATGCTGAAAGTCTCATGCAGACTCCGGCGGATACTGATTGAGCCAATGCTCTGCAATATCGATCCGTCTGGTAATCCAGACGTCGTCGAACGACTGTACATGGTCGAGAAAACGCGCGAGTGCAGCGATGCGGCCCGGGCGTCCGACAATCCGGCAGTGCAATCCGATCGACATCATTCGCGAGCCTTCACGATACAAGACGTCAAACGAGTCACGTAGATAATCGAAAAATTGTTGACCGGAATTAAATCCTTGCGCGGTTGTGAAACGCATGTCATTAGCGTCCAGCGTGTAAGGCACCATCAGCTGTGGCTTCTCGAAGCGTTTGTCCCAATACGGCACATCATCAGCATAGCTGTCGGCGCTGTAAACGAATCTGCCAACTTCCGCGACCAGGCGGTGCGAGTTAGGACCGCAACGGCCAAGGTACCAGCCTCGCGGACGCTCGCCGGTCACACGCTCATGGATCGCACACGCTTGTTGCAAATGCTCGCGCTCGGTCGCTTCATCCACGTTCTGATAATCGATCCAGCGGTAGCCATGGCTCGCGATTTCCCAGCTGGCGCTTTGCATGGCCGCCACCGCCAGCGGATTGCGTTCAAGGGCCATCGCGACACCGAATACCGTCACTGGCAGGTCGCGAGCCGCAAATAGTCGATGCAGACGCCAAAATCCGGCACGTGCGCCGTATTCGTACAGCGACTCCATGTTCATATGGCGCTCGCCTGTAAACGCAACAGCACCGACTATTTCGGAAAGGAACGCCTCGGACGCGGCGTCACCATGTAACACGCAGTTTTCGGCTCCTTCTTCATAATTGATTACGAACTGCACTGCAATTCGCGCAGCCTTGGGCCAGTTCGCCGCAGGCGGCTGCTCGCCGTAGCCGCACAGATCTCTTGGATAGCCGCGGTCAGTCACTCAGTGTCGCCAGCTGTTGTTGTCTGGTACCACTGATCGATCAGCGTGCGCTCTTCTTCAGTGATGTTCGTCAAATTGCCAATAGGCATCACCCGAGTCACGACGGTTTGTTGGTGAATACGCAATGCCTCGGACAGAATCTGCTGGTCTGTGTCGAATATGACACCGGCTGGCGCGGCCGGAAACGCCGAATGCGTCGGCGTCGCCGAATGACAGTTCACGCAGCGCGCGTCGACGACGGCGCGCACGTCGGTGATCGTCACGGAATTGGCGACGGACGCCGCGTTCGACCTGGGTGCAATCAGGAACGCGGTCGCAATGATAAGAATTGCCGCGGCAACGATCGGCACCAATGACGCCTGGCCTTTGTGTCGCGCGACGAAATAGACGCGTATCAACGCACCGGCGACCGAAATGGCGATCAGAATGACCCAGTTGTACTGATGTCCATAGGTCATAGCGAAATGATTGCTGGTCATCACAAATAATACCGGCAGCGTAAAATAGGTGTTGTGAACCGATCGCTGCTTGGCGCGAATACCATCAGATGGATTCGGTGACTCGCCGCGCACTGCGGCTGCAACCATTTTCTTTTGGCCTGGGATAATCACGAAAAAAACATTCGCAACCATGATCGTACCGAGTACAACTCCGAAGTGAATGTAAGCCCCTCGGCCACTAAATAACGTGCACAATCCCCACGCGAGCAAGGCTACGAGCCCGAGAAGTACGACGCTAAACGAATATTCATGCTTGCCCAGTGGCGATCGACATAGCAGGTCATAAACAAACCAGCCACCGACAATAAATGCTGCGGCGATTGCGACAGCCACGGACGCCGACAACTCTGTGACGGACGGATCGATTAGGTAAACCTCGGCGCTATACCAGTAAACGAGTATCAGCAGAAACATACCCGACAGCCAGGTCGTATAAGCCTCCCACTTGAACCAGTGCAGCGGATCCGGAAGTTTCCCCGGCGCCAGCTTATATTTCTGTGCGTGGTAGAACCCGCCGCCGTGCACGGACCAGACCTCGCCGGCAACGCCCTTAATGTCATCGTCGCTCTCCGCCGGCGGCAACAGATGATCATCTAGCCAGATGAAGTAGAACGACGAGCCAATCCATGCGATGCCGGTAATGAAGTGCAGCCACCGCATGAGCAGATTTAACCAATCGAATATGTAGGCTTCCATGTTATCGAACTAGTGGCCGAACATTGTCTGGGTAATTCTGGTTGTTGGTTTTGGACATACGTTCGCGAGCTTGCAGCAGCTCAGCCGCCACGGCAACGGCGATCTCGGCTGGCTTCTTGCCGCTGATGCCACTGACGCCTATCGGACAGACAAGCGAGTCAACAACATTTTGCGACATACCTTGCTGGAGAAATCGCCTCTCGAAACGCCGGCGTTTCGACTGTGAACCAATCAATCCGCAATAGGCCGCATCACGGCGGCGCAAAATTCGGTCACAGATATCAAAGTCGAGCGCGTGGCTATGCGTCATTACGAGAAAAAAGCTGCCGGCTGGAATCGCGGCGACTTCGAGCGCCGGATCTGCCGACTCGATTGGCCGTACGTTTTTTGGCGTGCCATGAAATATGTTTCGGCGACTGTCGATCCAACGAATATTGCAGTCCAGTTTTGACAATGCGGCGACCAGAGCGGTGCCAACGTGACCGGCGCCGAACACTACGACATTAAAATTACTACCGACGATTGCCTCGAGAAAAAAATCGTCAGTGCGCTCAGCGCGTGGTTCGGACTCCGGCAGAGCTCGCGCTCGCTCGACAAGGCTATCGGTCAAAATCTCGACTGCAGGTCCAAATATATGTTCCGCAGTAATGACGAATTTGCCCGCCCGCTCGCCAATTCCAGTGACAAGCGTTGCCGGAATGCGCTGACCGTGCAATGCGCGTAAATCATTAAGCCAACCCGGCAATCGCGTGTCGATCGGTTCGAATAAGACGTCCACGACGCCACCGCAGCATTGGCCCATCGCCGCCCCTAGCGGGAATTTACGCGTCGACGGCAGTTCCTCCGAACCCAGCATGCCGACGGCGATGCGCGTGCACTGATGTTCGAGCTGGCCGCCGCCAATCGTGCCAATCGTTGTATTTGCCGTAACGATCATCTTAGCGCCGGTCTCGCGCGGTGCCGAACCGCGAATGCCGGCAACGGTAACTATGACGGCCGCCTCACCGGCCGCCGTTACGTCGCACAAATCCTCGATCCACTCGTTCATCCGGCGCCCTGCTCCCAGGCCCACAGCACGGCTTCCGGCGTTGCTGGTGCATCAAGTCTCGGCGCAGGATTTTCGGCGGTCGCTATCGCGTCGCGAATCGCATGAAACACCGACAGCGCCAGCATTAGAGGCGGCTCGCCGACGGCCTTCGATCGATAGATCGTGTCCTCGCGATTTGCCGCGTTGTTCAGCAGTTGCACACGAAAGTCGATTGCGAGATCCGAACATGTCGGAATCTTGTATGTTGATGGCGCATGCGTCTTTAGCTGGCCCGCATCGTTCCACCAAAGCTCTTCAGCGGTCAGCCACCCAGCGCCCTGTACGAAACCGCCTTCGACTTGACCGAGATCGATAGCAGGATTCAACGAGTCGCCGCAGTCGTGCACGATGTCGACGCGCAGAATGCGATGCTCGCCGGTCAGTGTGTCGACGATGACTTCCGACGTCGCAGCCCCATAAGCGAAATAGAAAAACGGTCGGCCGCTGAAAGTGTTGCGATCGTAATGAATCTTCGGGGTCTTGTAATAACCTGTCGCTGATAACGACACGCGATCGGCCCATGCAAGCTGCACGAGCTCCACGAAGCGGACACTTTTCTTACCGACACGCACCGAATCCGCGGCAAATTCGATGTCAGCCTCGTGCACCGAAAAATGCCGGCACGCAAACTCCGTCAAGCGCATTTTGATTTTCGCTGCGGCGGCTTGCGCGGCTTTGCCATTCATGTCGGAGCCGCTTGATGCAGCCGTCGCCGAGGCATTTGGCACCTTGCTCGTATCCGCGGCGGTTATCCGGATTCTAGCAATGTCGATGCCGAACTCATCGGCAACAACTTGTGCCACCTTGATGTAGAGCCCCTGTCCCATCTCGGTGCCGCCGTGATTTAGGTGCACGCTACCGTCTTTGTAAACATGCACAAGCGCGCCCGCTTGATTCAGAATCGTTGACGTAAACGAAATACCGAATTTGACTGGCGTTAAGGCAATGCCGCGCTTTAGGACCTTATTGTTCGCATTGAACGTCCTAATCTCGGCACGCCGCTTCGCATAATCGGAATCCCGCTCGAGTTTCGCAATGATTTCCGGAGCGATGTTGTCATCAACCACCTGACCATATTGGGTAACGTTGCGGCTGTCGACGCCGTATAGATTTTTCTTTCGAATCTCGAGCGGATCTTTCTTCAGTGAACGCGCAATATCTTCGATGACGTATTCGATCGCGAACATGCCTTGTGGGCCACCGAAACCGCGGAACGCGGTGTTCGATACCGTGTTCGTCTTGCACCGATGCGATGTAACATGCACGTTCTCTAGAAAATAAGTATTGTCGCAATGGAACATCGCACGGTCGTTGACTGGACCCGACAGATCCGCCGAAATGCCGCATCGGCCGGCAAGCGTGAAATCCACAGCTTGAATGAGGCCATCGTCATCAAAGCCGACGTCGTAATCGATAACGAAATCATGACGCTTGCCGGTCATGATCATGTCGTCGTCGCGATCGAGGCGTAGCTTGCACGGCCGGCTAGTCTTGATCGCCATAAGCGCCGCGATACACGCGATTAGCGCAGCCTGGGATTCCTTGCCGCCGAACGCCCCGCCCATCCTACGGCAGATAACAACGACATCCTTTGCCTCACGACCGGTTGCATGGGCAACAAGGGTCTGTACCTCGTCAGGGTGCTGTGTTGAGCTGTAAACCAACAGTCCGCGACCTTCCTGCGGCAGCGCCATCGCGATATGCCCTTCAAGATAAAACTGATCCTGGCCGCCACATCGGATGCGGTTTGCCAATCGATGTGTTGCACGATTGAGTGCCGTTTCGGGGTCGCCGCGCGTCAGATTTTCGCTGGGCAATACAAACGATCCCTGGACGACTGCTTGCGCCGCGTCGACGATTACGTCCAGAGACTCGTAATCAATCTCGGCCACATGTGCCGCTTTGCGTGCCTGATCGACCGTCTCGGCGGCGACTGCGAAAAGTGGATGGCCGGCGTATTCAGCCACATCGTCTACAAAGATCGGATCATCTGCCACGATTGGACCAAAATTGTTTTCACCAGGGATATCAGCAGCGATAAGGGTTTCGACGACGCCGGCCGATGCCCGTACCGCTTCAAGCTCGATGTTTCGGATGCGTGCGTGGGCCTCGCGGCTCATGCCGACGGCGATGTGTAACAGGTCTCTTGGCTCGGGCACGTCGTCGGTATATGCGGCTTGCCCGGTAACATGGAGCTCCGCACTATCATGCGGCAGTGCCTGGCCGACGGCGTTGCCGACCTCAGCCTGCGCGGATTTAACCGGTGCGTCCATAGGCGTATAAGCCTTCCTTCAGTTCACCGCAGGTCTCCAAATAAAGACGACGTAACAAATTTTGTGCGACGCGTAGACGATAGTCAGCCGTCGACCGCATATCATCGATCGGTGCGAAATCATCGGCTAGCGCCTGCATGCCTCGCTGCACACTTGCGTCGTTCCATGCCTGACCATCGAGAATCTGCTCGCACGTCAACGCGCGTTTGACCGTTGCGGCCATGCCGCCGAATGCGATACGAATCGATTTGACCTGCGGGCCGTCGAGCTGCAACAAAAACGCGGCGCACACGGCCGAAATGTCCTGATCGAATCGCTTCGAGATTTTGTAACTGCGAAGTTCCGATTGATCGCCCACTAGCGGTACACGAATTGTTTCGACAAATTCGCCCGGCTGAAGATCATTGACCATATAGTCTTTGTAAAAGTCGTCGAGCAGGACTTCCCGCTGACCAGCCTTAGATCGCAAAATCAGAGATGTCTGCAACACCATCAACGCCGGCATCGAGTCACCGATCGGTGAACCATTCGCAATATTACCGCCAAGCGTAGCCGCATTTCGAATCGGCGGCGATGCAAAGCGGACGAATAATTCGTCAAGGGTTGGATAATGTTCGAGAATTATTGGCATTGCGTCGCTAAGCGAAACTGCTGCGCCAATTTCGATATGCGTTGCCGTGACATTCATGTCGAGGAGTTCCAGTACACCGCCGGTGTAGACGACGCACTCAAGGTCGCGGTGCTGTTTCGTTACCCAAAGTCCGACATCGGTACCACCCGCTAGAATCGTTGCATCGGGATTTTCGACAAGCACGTCCACGAGTTCCGCAGCAGTCGCCGGCGCAAAAAAGCGACGACCGGCGCGCTCAATTGTCTTTGAGCCGCGATCGGCGATCGACGCCAGGCGCTCGACGCGCTCTGATGGCGGCGATTGTTGTCCATACGGCTGCCGCAACCAATCATCGCTATTGTCTGTGTCATACATTTTCTGCGCGGCGGCGATAATCGGCCGATAGCCAGTACATCGACATAAGTTGCCAGCGAGCGCGTCGTCGATCTGTCGGCGGGTCGGGCTCGGATTGGTCTTGTACAGCGCGAATAGCGACATAACGAATCCCGGTGTGCAAAAGCCACACTGCGATGCATGGCAGTCGACCATCGCTTTTTGCACCGGATGCAAGTCGGCGCCGCCGCCGTCTAAAGATTCAACCGTGATTAACTCTTTTCCATCCAGCGTCGGCAGAAACTGAATACAGGAATTTATCGCTTTTACGTCAACATCATCGCCATCGCAATTCAGTTCGGCGATGACAACCGTGCATGCACCGCAGTCACCTTCGGCACAGCCCTCTTTCGTTCCAGTACGCCGCAGATCTTCGCGCAAAAACTGCAGCACGGTGCGTGTCGGATCGACGTCCTTCAGTTCTATCAGCTCACCATCGAGTACGAACCGAATCGTTTCGGCGGCCAACTCATTCGCTGCCAACGCCTTCGCCATTAGCTACCTCGATACGTCGAGTAACTCCATGGCGTCGCGAGCAACGGCACGTGATAGCGCTCGCCCGATCGCAGGCTTACTCGGATGACGACCGTGCCCAAAAATGGCGGATTCGAAACGTCGACATCGGCATTGGCAAAATAGTCGCCGATATCGAACTCGAGCTCATAGGTAGCGGTCTTGAGTTCGTCACCGTCCAACAGCGGAGCATCCGTTCGTCCGTCGCTATTCGTACGTGACGTTGCAAGCAGCATCCGCTCATCGTCGACAGAATATAGACGCACCGCCACACCGCTCGCCGGAGCGCCATGTGTGGTGTCGAGAACGTGTGTGGTCAATCGCGCCATTGTTTCCCCGCGGCAAGGTTCGGCGGCTTGCCCACCGAATGTGTAATTATACGTGCTCCGGACATCGATATTGAGTCGAATTGCGCCGCCATACGTTTGTTTTATCAACGGTTTTGCAATACAAAGCTTTTGCCGAGCGCGTGTGCTAGCTTTTCGAGCCAAAGCAATAAGAGGCGATGCTGATGAACAAAAGTACTGTTTCGAGACGCGGCTTTTTGCAGTCGACTGGCATACTTGTCAGCGGCACATGGCTACGCGCGATTGCCCCCGCGGCGGCCGGCATTGCACAAGCGGCATGCACGGCAATAGACTCTGGCGCAGCATTCGCGGTTCTCGATGTCGACGAAGCGAAGGACTTCGCGGCGATCGCCGCGCGTATAATTCCGACGACCGATACGCCCGGCGCCACTGAAGCCGGCGTAATCCATTTCTTCGATCAGGCGTTCGCGAAACAGATGGGCGATTCTCTCGCCTTCGCGCGTGTGGAACTCGCGACCCTGAATAGCGGTATCGCAGCCGAGCGGTTTGCGGCGATGAACGATGACGAACAGGACGCCGTGCTTGCCAACATTGACGGGCAAGCGTTTTTCGAGCTGATGCGCAAGATGACGATCTTCGGTTTCTTTGCAATGAGCCAGTACGGCGGCAACAAGGATCACATCGGCTGGGATCTGATTGATTTCAAAGGCCACCACGGTGAGTGGCCGTACGCGTTTGGATACTACGATAGTCAAATTCATGCCGCGCACGATTCTGGAGCTCCTGCGGATGACGACTGACACCCGCTTCGCTCTTGGTGACGCAGTCGACTTCGTCGTTATCGGGTCGGGCGCGGCCGGCGGTATTCTCGCCAAAGAGCTGTCGACGTCGGGGTTCGACGTCGTCGTGCTCGAACAAGGACCGTATCGCAAACCATCGGACTTTAGTCATGATGAACTTTCCGTTCTGTTTCGCGATGAGCTAATGGACGGTGGTACCGCTAATACCGGCCAGACGTTTCGCGATAACGAGAGCAAGACTGCGAAACCACTGCCGCGTCAACCGGCGCGCTATGCACAGAATGTCGGCGGCGCGAGCGTGCATTACACCGGGAACTTTTGGCGCTTCCGTGAAATCGATTTCATAGAACGCAGCAAGCTCGGTCCGATTTCCGGGACCAATTTTGCGGACTGGCCGATAAGCTATGCCGAGCTCGAGCCCTACTATTCGAAAGTCGACTGGGAGATTGGTGTTTCTGGAGCGCCGGGTCCTAACGATGCGCCGCGGTCACGGCCGTTTCCGATGCCGCCAATGCCGATCAATTCTTCCGGCGTTCTTATGGATCGCGGCGCACGAAAACTGGGCATAACGACACAGGTTGAGCCATTGGCCGTTCTGAGCCAGGCGCACAATGGGCGGCCGGCGTGTATTAACTGCGGCTACTGCATGTTCTTCGGCTGCGAGATCAGTGCGAAATCTTCGACGCTGTCTACAATGATTCCGCTCGCCGAGGCATCAGGCCGTTGTGAAATTCGACCGGAGTCTGCGGTGTTTCGAATCGAGACTGACAGCAATGGTCGCGCGAATGAAGTTCTATATTACGACCGTGACGGCAATGAACGCTCGCAACGTACAAAGGCTATCGTGCTATCCGCCAACGGAGCTGAGACACCACGCTTGTTGCTGATGTCTGCAAGTGATCGCAACCCGGATGGACTTGCCAATTCCAGTGGCTTTGTCGGTCGAAACCTGATGTACAACGCCCATGCGGCCGCGATGGGCGTGTTTGACGAACAGCTGAACGACTACAAGGGTGTCCAGGTTACACGCATCATCCTCGACTACTACGAATCAGATGAAGCGCGCGGTTTTTATGGCGGCGGCGGACTCGATGCACGGGCTCTGTGGTCGGCGACACCGATCTTTCAGGCAATGTACGGCATGCCGCCCGATGTGCCGCGCTGGGGCACCGCGTTTAAAAACGAAATCGCGCACAACTTTACGCGGCAAATGTCGATCCTCGGTAGCACGACGTCGCTGGCAATGGACCGCAATAACATTACGCTCGATCCCACGAGTACCGACCGCTTGGGTCGACCGGCAATAAGAGTTACCTACCGCGACCACCCTGACGACCTGTCAATGGCGAGATTTTTCGAGGATCGCGCGATAGAGATAATCGATGCCGCCGGCGCCGTGAAAAGTTGGCGATTTGGCGTGCACCCATCGACGGGCGGCGAGCACTTGCTTGGCACCTGCCGCATGGGCGATGACCCGCAAACGTCAGTCGTCGATCGCGACCATCGTAGCCACGACGTCCCAAATCTATTTATCTGCGATGGCAGCAGTTTTGTGACATCCGGACGTGGCCAGCCCACAATGACTATCATGGCACTCGCGTTTCGCGCGGCGGACCATATTAAGGCAGCCGCAGCTGCCAACAACATATAGACCGGAGAGATTGATGATGAATCGACTTTTAGTTCGTGTTTTTGTTCTTGGATGTGCGCTCTGTTTGGCGTCCTGCGAAGTCGAAATGAACGGGGCCGAAAACATTGAATGGCTGCAAGCGCCCGGCACCGAAGATTCGAATCTGCCGTTTTCTTCGGCCGTTCGCGTCGGCAAGCTTCTATTTCTTTCTGGCCAGATTGGTATCGCGCCAGGCATGAACACGCTTGCAGAAGGTGGTATTCAGGGTGAAACGCAACAGACGATGGAGAACATCAAGGCGACATTGGAACAATTCGGTTCATCGCTGGATAGAGTCGTCAAATGCACGGTATTTTTGGCGGACATGAGCGAGTGGGGGGCGATGAACGAGGTTTATCGGACCTATTTTACACACCCGCCAGCCCGCAGTGCTCTCGGCGCGAGCGGCCTCGCGCTTGATGCCCGTGTTGAGATTGAATGTATTGGCGTCGTTAACTAGCGGCCGCCGTCAACCGGCGAGTCCTCCGGCTGGTTGGCAGACACAATTTCGTCTCGCCTTTTGAGCAACGCTTGGCGACGGCGCTTGTCGAGCACGTCTTCCATCTGCGCCTTTAGTGATTCTGCGGTGAGCGTTACAAGCTTGTCGAGCCACGCACCGCTGAGTTGCAAGCCTATGCTTTCCAGGTAGCGCGGCCGTCCAACCTTAGTTGAGAACGCATTTTGGTGTCCGATAAGCACCAGGTGCCAGTTATCGGTGCCATAGATCATGCGCGCTAAACTACGACCCTCGTTGTAAATCAGCGTGTCAAACACATACATCGCAGACCATTGGTCGTTAAGCGGACAGCTTGCCGAACCGCCGCGCCCCGCTTCTGCGCGCGCCGGCTCATCAATCCAGTCCTTGGGCATGAACTGCAGCGAGCCATTGTCGCCATGTACCTTGCGGATCACCGCTACCGGAACAGCGTCGAGCTCCAACATGCGATCGAGTCGATACGCAGCTACGTCCGGGTAAAAGCCTCGCGACCGGCGTTTCACAAAAAGTGCTTGGACACTTTGCCGGCCATTGCTAACGGTAACGATCTTGCGCTTCAGTTCATCTTCGTTGATTTCGCTAACTTCTCCGGTCGTTAACAACTGCTCGATCGCCTCGGCAGTCATATATCCGGCGGGACGATCGCCGACCTGCCGCGGATGTGGCGACAGCGTACGGATCTCTTCGCTGTCTTGCGACACAGCGGCAATAACATCGCCAATGATAATCAGTGCATTGCCGCGCCCACCGTAGTAATCGTTGAGCATGCCAGTGTCGACCTCGATGACCCGCCCATCGAAACGCGCCAGCACACGCCGTGACGGTGTCGGCGTATGGCCAATAACGACGCGTGTGGCATCGATCGCGGCGAGTGTTTCTTCGAGACGATCCTGCTCTATCAGCCGGCTGCATGCGACGTTGCCGCGATACCAAAGCGGCCCGTCCAAAGCATGTAAATCTGAATTCTGAAGTGCTGTAAGCGCATCGATGGCGGCAAGCGTCTCCGCGCTCGTATTCAATCCGGGCAAATATTGTGTGAGCAAATCACCGTGGTCGTAAAAAGCGTCGGTCGGCAACAGCACACGCGTGTCTTGCAGCACCGCATATTGCTCAAGGTAGTCGACAAGTTCGCTGTGCAGACCCTCGTTCACGCCGGCGAGGCCCAGCCTGCCAATCATCGGTGACAGCCCGCCATGTACAAAAGCTGTATTGTTAATAACGACAATCATCGGTTGCGACAGTAACCACCTGCCGTATTGTCCGGTCGGGGAGAACGCGCGTCGATGCGCGAAAAAGCCGGGCGGGAATGCATCGTCGAACGCAAACCGTCGTGCCTCAAAGTCCGCCTCTTCTATCGACAGGCGCTCTGCATATGCCTGAAACCACTGCTCCCGTTCATCCGTCGTTTCCTCATCGGCAAACGCGGCGTATTCCTCACCAGACACGTAACGCAGATCGCCGACGAGGTTCATCACTTCGTGATTGCCCACTAGGACATGGACCATGCCGCCGGCAGCGTCAGCCTGGCCCTCCAGTGTCATCAGCAGGTCCATCGCCTGGCGCGAGTCTGGACCGCGATCAAGCAAGTCACCAACGACGACCAGATGAGTGTCGCCAGCGATCCAGCGTTGCCGATCGTCGATGACGCTGGCGTTATTCAGCGTCTGGACCATCGCGTCGAAAGCGCCGTGTATATCGGAAATCGCTACAACGCGGCCGACATCATCAAACTGCCACTCATCTGCGGCCACGGATACCGAGACGATCGATAGCAGTAGCACAAAGACCAGATTGTTGGCTCTTAATTGTCGACGCACGATAATCGGCTCCGGGTTGGAATGACTCCAGTTTAGTGTCAAGCTGCTATCGCGGCAATTTGCTAGACTGCCGATAGGCCGTAAAACACGAAAAACGCCAATGTCGCTACTATTCAGAATAACCGTCCGAATCGTCGGCGCGCTGCCATTACTGGCTATGGCGGCCGATGCCGTTGCGAAAACGCCTGCCGAACACGATCTACTCTTCCAGAGCCACGATGTGCTCGAGATGCGTATCGAAGGGCCAATCTCGACCCTGAAGCGTAAACGCCCCGATGATGAAGACCTTCCGGCAACGGCGAGCTGGACTGAAAGCGACGGCAGAACGGTGCAAGTCAGCGTGGGCCTGCGCACCCGCGGCAACTATCGACGTGACAGAAAAACTTGTGTATTTCCGCCGGTTCGGCTGAACTTCAAGACATCCGAGGTCGACGGCACGTTGTTTGAAAAACAGGACAAGCTGAAGCTCGTCAGCAACTGCAAAGACAGTTCGAGACGCTATGAACAGGCGGTGCTTCGCGAATACCTAGCGTATCGATTGCTGAATGCGCTGACTGACGTCAGTTACCGCGTGCGGCTGCTCCGCGTCACGTTTGACGACACCGAATCGAAGCGAAGCCGCGTTTCCTACGCGTTCGCGATTGAGCACAAAGACCGATTCTCGAAACGCACGGACTTGCCTATTGTCGAAATTCCGGGCACGACGCCAAGCCAGCTCAATCCTGGCTACGCGAATCTAATATCCATATATCAATATCTAATGGGCAACACCGATTATTCTCAAATCGCCGGTGCCGAGGGCGAGAATTGTTGTCACAACGTCAATTTATATGGTGATGAGGCCACCGGCCTCTTTCCCGTGCCTTATGATTTCGACATAACCGGCATGGTCAACGCGCCGTACGCGTCACCAAATCCGCGTTTTAACCTGCGCAACATTCGCCAACGCCTTTACCGTGGA
>Ga0224508_10000833_pt1 | contig 28694 bp, 29 predicted proteins | sample SF_Jan12_sed_USG_4_FD_170157 | JGI IMG/M metagenome (GOLD analysis project Ga0224508, IMG submission 170157) | Sediment microbial communities from San Francisco Bay, California, United States - SF_Jan12_sed_USGS_21 | ecosystem: Environmental > Aquatic > Marine > Sediment | place: USA...
CTGGCCTACGTTAAAACCTGTAACGGGCCGCCCAACGGCATTCAGGTCGAGCGCGACCGGCTGAACAAGTACGGCCGTCCGTTGCTCGGTTGCACCATCAAGCCCAAGCTCGGCCTGTCGGCGAAGAACTACGGTCGTGCGGTTTACGAATGCCTGCGCGGCGGTCTCGACTTCACCAAGGATGACGAAAACGTCAATTCGCAGCCGTTCATGCGCTGGAACCACCGCTTCGATTTCTGCATGGAAGCGATTCACAAGGCCGAGGCCGAAACCGGCGAACGCAAGGGGCATTACCTCAACGTCACCGCGCCGACGCCGGAAGAAATGTACAAGCGTGCCGAATACGCCAAGGAACTGGGCGCGCCGATCATCATGCACGACTACCTGACCGGCGGCTTCTGCGCCAACACCGGTCTCGCGCAATGGTGCCGCGATAACGGCATGCTGCTGCACATTCACCGCGCGATGCACGCGGTACTCGACCGCAATCCTACCCACGGCATCCATTTCCGCGTACTGGCCAAGGCGTTGCGCCTGTCCGGGGGCGATCACCTGCATTCCGGTACCGTCGTCGGCAAGCTCGAGGGCGACCGCGAGGCCACGCTGGGCTGGATCGACCTGATGCGCGACTCCTTCATCAAGGAAGACCGCAGCCGCGGTATCTTCTTCGACCAGGACTGGGGCTCGATGCCCGGTGTCCTGCCGGTTGCGTCGGGCGGTATCCACGTCTGGCACATGCCGGCGCTGGTTAATATTTTCGGCGACGATTCGGTCCTGCAGTTCGGTGGCGGTACGCTCGGACACCCCTGGGGCAACGCCGCCGGCGCGGCCGCCAATCGGGTTTCGCTGGAAGCCTGCGTACAGGCGCGTAACGAGGGCCGCGAAGTCGAAAAAGAAGGCAAGGATATTTTGACCCAGGCAGCCAAATCCAGTCCGGAGCTCAAAGCAGCGATGGAAACCTGGAAAGAAATCAAGTTTGAATTCGATACCGTCGACAAGCTCGACGTCGCACACCGGTAATCGAAGTGAAATCAAACGTCATTGCGAGGCCCGCAGGGCCGAAGCAACCTTTAAAAGATCGCTTCGCTGCAGCCAGGGCGTTCGCTTCGCTCACGGGCTGGGTCCCGCTCGCAATGACAAAGGAATTATAAGAGGAATTTATTATGAGTGATATTCAAGACTACCAATCCAGCCTCGCCGATCCGGCGAGCCGGAAATTCGAGACATTTTCCTACCTGCCGGAAATGAACGCGGAGCAAATCCGCCGCCAGGTTGAGTACATCGTCGCCCAGGGCTGGAACCCCGGCATCGAGCACACCGAGCCGGAAAACGCGGCCGACAACTACTGGTACATGTGGAAACTGCCGATGTTCGGCGAAGACAATGTCGACACTATCATCAACGAATGTGTCGCCTGCCACAACGCGCACCCCAAAAACCATGTACGCCTGCTGGGATTTGACAACTTCGCGCAGTGTGCCGGCGCGTCGATGGTCATCTACCGCGGCAACCCGGTTTAGGTTGCCGTCATGGCCAACGCGGCAAGTCCAATGCAGATAGTCGAAACCGATCGCGACCAGTACCTGGTAAATCAGGAGCCCTACTACCGGGCGGTCGCGGACGAGGTCGAAAACTACCAGGCGGCTTACCAGGTCCGCATGCCGGTGATGCTGAAAGGCCCCACCGGCTGCGGCAAGTCGCGTTTTGTCGAATACATGGCCTGGAAGCTGCAGAAACCGCTGATCAGCGTCGCCTGTACCGAGGATATGACCGCCTCCGACCTGGTCGGTCGGCATTTGCTCGATATCAACGGCACCCGCTGGCAGGATGGTCCGCTGACGGTGGCGGCGCGAATCGGCGCCATCTGCTATCTTGACGAAATCGTCGAGGCGCGGCAGGACACTACCGTGGTAATCCATCCGCTGACCGACCATCGGCGTGAATTGCCGCTGGAGAAAAACGGCGAGATGGTGAAGGCGCATAAAGATTTCCAGCTGGTGATTTCCTATAACCCCGGCTACCAGTCGCTGATGAAGGACTTGAAACAGTCGACCAAGCAGCGCTTCGGCGGTCTCGATTTCGATTACCCCGAGGCCGATACCGAGGCCGAGATTGTCGCCCACGAGGGCGGGGTGGACGTCGAGATCGCGAAAAAGCTGGTCCAGGTCGGCACCAGCTCGCGTAACCTGAAAGGGCATGGCCTCGACGAGGGCATGTCGACGCGGTTACTGATTTACGCGGCGCAGTTGATGGCACAGGGCGTCGACGCAGCGGCCGCCTGCCGCATGGCGCTGGTAACCCCGCTGAGCGACGATCCCGACATGCGCGATACGCTTTACGCCGCGGTCGATACCTACTTCTGATGGATACCTTAAGTCATCCCCGCGCAAGCGGGGATCTCCTGACATCGCCGCCATTACAAGATCCCCGCTTGCGCGGGGATGACGCCCTGTGCCGCTCGATTCAAGATTCCCGTTTGCTCGGGAATGACCTCGGGACGCTAGTCGACTGACATGCACACCGAGCTCGCCGAATATTTGCAATGCATTGACCCTGACGACCTCGGCAACCTGGAGGCGGTCGAGGCTTCCTGGCTCGAGGCGCAGCGCATCATGTCGCCGCAGGGGCTCGAGAATTACCTGGTCGGCATCAAGGCCATGTGCACGCTGGGCAAGGGTCAGGACCTGGTGCTGACCTACATTCAGGAAATGCCGGTGGTAGTCAGGGAAGTCGGCGAGGATATCGTGCCCGACGCGATCGAGGCGATCATGAAACTGTCGTCGCTGACCTCTGGCGCAGTGATAACCCTGATTCTCGCAAACCTGCCGCTGGCGGCAACCCGCCTCGGCGATGCCGAGCTGCTGCGCGGTTATCTCAAGCTGCTGCATCAGCTGGCTGGCAAGGCGCCGCGCGGGCTGAGACCGATGATGGACGGTTTAGGCGAACTGTTGTCCAAATTGACGCTAGGCGGTTTACGCCGCTGGGCGATGTGGGGCGCGCAGGCTTATCAACGCGATATCGATGGGCAGGGCGCCTATTTCGGCGTACAGACCGAGACTTCCAAATCGGTGCTGCAGCGCGAACGTCGCGGCACGCTGTTCGTCGATAACCACCGCAAACTCAATTTTTACCTGCGTGCGCTGTGGGCGCGCGCCTTCTTCATGCGCCCGACCGCGGACGATTTCGAAACCCGCCGGGGCAGCAGACCCTATATCGAAAACTACCTGGTGCATCTGCCCGACGCTTTCGATCGTTTCGACGGTATCGACGGCATCGATGTTTATCGCGCGGCCGCCGCGCACGCCGCGGCGCACATCGTTTACACCAACGAGTCGATTTATGCCGACAACCTGAGCCCGGCGCAGCGCTGCATGATCGAAATTTTCGAGGATGCCAGGATCGAGTTTCTCGCCTACCAGCGGTTTCCCGGGCTGCGTCGCCTGTGGTTGCGCTTTTTCGAGCATGCGCTGGAAATCGAAGATTCAGAGCGTCACCCGGTCGCCGACTTGATGTTACGCCTGAATCTTGCCTTGCTGGACGCGGATTATAGCGACCGCGAGGACTGGCTGGCCGATATCGCCGGCCGCTATAGCAAGCTGCTGCAAGCGCAAGCCGTCGACGTTTCGATGGCGCGTGAATTCGGACTCGAGTTTTACTCCATGCTCGACTCGCGCGAGAAAATACCGTCGTTGCGCGTGCTGCAGGAATCCCCGGTTCCCTATCGTGACGATAACCGTTACCTGTGGGAATTCGACGAAAGCGGTCCCGGCGCCGGCGAATTCGAAACCCTGCCGTGGCTGCAACCGACGCGGCGCAAGTATGTCAACGTCATGGAAATGGTCAACGAGATCGACTCCGAGCTGGAGGACGGCAGCCCGCAGGAAGTCTGGGTGTTACCGACCGAACTGTTTCCCTACGAGGATAACGGCGTCAGCTATAACCAGTCCGAAGGCGTCGAACCGATGTCGGAACCCTTCCACTACGACGAGTGGGATTACCATGTACAACTGGCGCGCCCCGAGTGGACCACCGTCATCGAACGCCGGCAGCGGCGCGAAGATCCCGAGGTAATGGACAGAATTCTCGAAAAGCACAAGCCGATCGCGAGCCGTATCAAGCACTTGATCGATGCGCTGCAGCCGCAGGGAATAGTGCGAAAACGCGGCTACGAGGATGGTGACGAGCTCGATATCGACGCCGCGGTGCGCGCGATGATCGATATCCGGCGCGGTATCATGCCCGATCCAAGGGTTAATATTCGCATTACCCGCCACCTGCGCGACCTGTCGATGGTACTGCTGATGGACCTGTCCGAGTCGACCAACGACCGTATCGGTGGGCTGAAAGAGGGCGATGAAGGTTACGAAGAACAGCCGAGCATTCTCGACCTGACGCGCGAGGCCAGCGGACTGCTGTCATGGGCGGTAGATTCCATCGGCGATAATTACGCCGTACACGGGTTCGCCTCCGACGGTCGCCACGACGTGCAGTATTACCGTTTCAAGGACTTCGACGAATCCTACAACGATGACAGCAAGGCCAGGCTGGCGGGGATGACGGGCGGCCTGTCGACGCGAATGGGCGCCGCGCTGCGCCATGCGGGTTATCATCTCGAGCAGCAAAGCAGCCGCAAGCGGCTGATTCTGCTGCTGACCGACGGCGAACCCGCCGATATCGACGAGCGCGACCCGCAGCATCTGCGCCAGGATACCCGCCATGCGGTCGAGGAACTTGCCGCCAGGGGGATTCATACCTATTGCCTGACGCTGGATGCGAACGCCGACAGTTATGTGTCGCGCATATTCGGCGCCAACAACTATTCGATAGTCGATAATATCGAGCGACTACCGGAGCGATTGCCGCGGGTGTTTTCCGCGTTGACTAGCTAGTTGAAAATATAATAGTTTGTATAACCATAGGGCTATTACTTTGACGTTCAGGTTTTGTTAATTTTCACGGGTTTAAGCTAAGCATTATCCGATTAACAAACCAAACCAAGAGGTTATCATGAGAGTTACCACAATTATTGCAATCCTGGCCCTTGCCGGCCTGATCAACGCCCCGCTGCAGGCGGCAGACGCCGGCGCCGGCGCCAACACTTACATGGCAAAGGGTTGTGTCGGTTGTCACGGTGCTTCGGGCAAGGCCCCGATCAACGAGACTTATCCCGTCATCGGCGGCAAGCCGTCTGATTTTATCTCCGCCGAACTCAATAAATTCCGTTCCGGTGAACGCAATAACCCGATCATGATGCCGATGGCGGCAACCCTGAACGACGTCGATGTTGCTAATCTTGCGGCCTATCTTGCGACTCAGTAGACGCCATGCAAACCCGCTCAAGCGCTAGCGATGTTGACTGCCAGTAACAATAGTCATCCCGCTAGCCTTGAGCCGGGCGATGCCGTCGCTTTCGATCGAATCAGGTTAATTCTGTTCGATCTAGACGGCACCCTGGTCGATAGCGTGCCGGACCTGGCCTGGTGCGGTAACGAGATGCTGCGTCGCCTCGATTTACCCGAACGCGACATGAACTCGGCGCGTGCCTGGGTCGGTAACGGTGTTGAACGTTTCGTCAAACGCTTTTTAAGCGGCGAGATGGATGCCGAGCCTGACGAGGAACTGTTTGCCAGCGGCCTCGATTTGTTTAACCGGCTTTATGTCGACAACGTCAGCGAACGCAGCCAGGTTTATCCGGGTGTGACCGAATGCTTGCAGCAGTTGGCTGGCGGAGATTTGCACCTCGCCTGTGTTACCAACAAACCCGAGCCCTTTACCTCCGACCTGATCGCGGCGATGGGGCTGGCTCCATATTTCGAACTGGTGGTCGCCGGGGATACCACCGCCAGAAAAAAACCCGATCCGATGCCGTTACACTACGCAGCGGATCACTTCGGGCTGGACTATGCCGAATGCATGATGGTGGGCGATTCGAGCAACGATGTCCGTGCCGCGCGCGCGGCTGGTTTTGCCATTGCCTGCGTGCCCTATGGATATAACCACGGCAACGACATCGGCGAATCCAGACCCGACCTGATAGTAGAAAATTTAATAGAACTGGCAGCAATGTTTGCCTGAGGGGGGCTGTTATGAATTTGAACCGAAGAGAGTTTGTCCGATTAATGGGACTGGCCGGCGCCGCCGGGATTTTTCCTGCTGCCGGATTCGCGGCCGCCAGTGACGATTCGAAATTGTACGATATGCCGGCATTCGGCAATGCGCGCATACTGCATTTTACCGACTGCCATGCGCAGTTAAACCCGATTTACTTCCGTGAGCCCAATGTAAACCTCGGCATCGGCGCCGCCTTCGGCAAGGCGCCGCACCTGGTGGGCAGCAAGCTGCTGGAACATTTCGGCATTGCCGGCGGCGGTATCGAGGAGCACGCCTATACCTACCTGAATTTCGAGGAGGCCGCGCGTATGTTCGGCAAGGTCGGCGGTTTCGCTCACCTGGCTACCCTGGTCAAGAAACTGCGCTCGGAATACGCGCAGGGGCGTTCGTTGCTGCTCGACGGCGGCGATACCTGGCAGGGTTCGGGTACCGCCTACTGGACGCGTGGGCGCGACATGGTCGATGCCTGCAACCTGCTCGGCGTCGATGTCATGACCGGGCACTGGGAATTTACCTACCTGGCGTCCGAAATCCTGGACAATGCGGAAATCTTTGAAGGCGAGTTCGTCAGCCAGAACTGTAAGGTCAAGGAGGATGCATTGTTCGATTACGAATTCGCCGACATCGGCGACTTCAACGAAGATAGCGGGCATGTGTTCAAGCCGTACACGATACGGGAAATGGGCGACCTGCGTATTGCCGTCGTCGGCCAGTCGTTCCCGTATACACCGATCGCCAATCCGCAACGTTTCATCCCGGACTGGACCTTCGGCATCAACGAGGATGACATGCAGGCAGTCGTCGATCAGGCGCGTGACGAGGAAAAGCCGGACGGGTTGATCGTGATTTCGCATAACGGCATGGACGTCGACCTGAAGATGGCGGCGCGTGTCAGCGGCATCGACGCTATTTTTGGCGGTCATACGCATGATGGCGTGCCTGGCGCGATCCCGGTATCGAATCCGGGCGGCAAGACGCTGGTCACCAACGCCGGTTCCAACGGCAAGTTTCTCGGCGTCATGGACATGGATTACAAGGGCAAGAAACTGCGCGATTTCCGCTACCGTTTATTACCGGTGTTTTCCAACCTGCTGCCGGCCGACGCCGAAATGACGGCCTATATAGAGCAGGTACGCAAACCGCACCTCGGCAAGTTGCAGGAAGAACTCGCGGTCGCCGAAGACGTACTTTTCCGCCGCGGCAATTTCAACGGTACCTTCGATCAGGTGATTTGCGACGCGCTGCGAGTCGAGGGCGATGCCCAGATTTCACTGTCGCCGGGCTTCCGCTGGGGAACTACCGTGCTGTCGGGGCAGGCGATTACGATGGAACACGTGATGGATCAAACCTGCATCACTTATCCCGAAACTTATCTGCGTGAAATGACCGGGGAAAATATCAAGCTGATTCTCGAAGACGTGGCCGACAACCTGTTTAACAAGGACCCCTATTACCAGCAGGGCGGAGACATGGTACGCCTCGGCGGGCTCGACTACAGTATCGATCCCGCGGCGGGTGCCGGCGAGCGGATTTCAGACATGCAGCTGGACGACGGTACCCCGATCGACGCCGGCAAGAACTACAAGGTCGCCGGCTGGGCGACGGTGGGTTCGCAATCTCCGGGCGCGCCGATCTGGGACGTGGTCGCCGACTACCTGCGCCGTGAAGATACGGCGCGTATCGACAAGCTGAATACGCCAAAGCTCAAGAACGTATCCGGAAACCCGGGGATGAGCTGAACCGATTTACTTCTGGGTTCGTCGCGCGGCGTAAGCGGAGTATCCCAGCGCGGCGCGGCGGTTCAGATTTTCGGCGAATTCCTCGGCGTGAAGCTTAACCGATTTAAGGCTGCCCGCGCGCTTGCCGGTAATCGCCGAATCGCCTTCGCCGATTGTGTACTGGTACCAGTTTTCCCCGCTTATTCCGGCCGGGGGATCGATTTTTTCGATACTGGTAACAAGAAATTGCCGCTCGAGCAGTTTTTCAGTTTCATCAGACACGTTAATTACCTTTCTTTATTTCGCTCGCGCGTTTGGACGCTGGTTTGAATTACCACGCCGGCGACGGCGCTTTTTCTGCGGCTGCCTTTCGGTTTTCGGGGCCCCTGCAGCCAGCGCTTCACCAGCTTCGTAACCGGCAATGGCCTGTTGCGGTATTTTACGCCTGATCAGGCGCTCGATATCTTTCAACTGTTTCAGTTCTTCGCCGCAGACCAGCGAAATCGCCTGGCCCTCCCGGCCCGCGCGCCCGGTGCGGCCGATGCGGTGGACGTAATCCTCGGCGACGTTCGGCAGCTCGTAATTGATTACATGCGGCAACTGCTCGATATCGAGCCCGCGTGCGGCGATGTCGGTGGCAACCAGCACCTGCAGCTTGCCTGATTTGAAATCGGCAAGCGCTTTGGTGCGCGCGCCCTGGCTTTTGTTACCGTGAATCGCGGCGGCCTCGATACCATCGGAAACCAGCTGCTTCGTCAGTCGGTTGGCGCCGTGCTTGGTGCGGCCGAAAACCAGTACCTGTTGCCAGTTATTGGATCCGATCAGGAACGACAGCAACTCGCGTTTGCGGCTTTTATCTACCGGGTGCACGACCTGATCGATAATCTCGACCGTGGTATTGCGTCGAGCGACTTCAACCATCGCCGGCGATTTGAGTAAGCCGTCGGCGAGCTTCTTGATTTCGTCGGAAAAAGTGGCGGAAAACAGCAATGTCTGCTTGTGCTTTGGCAGCAGCGCCAGCAGCTTGCGGATATCGTGGATGAATCCCATGTCCAGCATACGGTCGGCCTCGTCCAGCACCAGCAGTTCGACTTTCGACAGGTCGGCGGAGCGTTGACCGACGTGGTCCAGCAGCCGCCCCGGGGTAGCGACCAGAATATCGACACCACGGATGAGCTTCTGTTTTTGCGGGTTGATGCTGACACCGCCGAAGACCACGGTCGATTTCAGCGGCAGCCATTTGCCGTAGGCTTCGATGCTTTCGCTCACCTGGGCCGCCAGTTCCCGGGTGGGGGTAACGACCAGTGCGCGGATCGGGCGACGGCTCTGTTTTTGCCAGGGGGTCGCGCACAGTCGCTGCAGTATCGGCAGCGTGAAGCCGGCGGTTTTACCGGTTCCGGTCTGGGCGCTGCCCATCATGTCCCGGCCCTCGAGGATTAATGGAATCGCCTGTTTCTGTATCGGCGTCGGTGAGCCATAACCCTTGTCGGATACGGCACGAATTAACTCGGCCCTGAGGCCAAGGGATTCAAATGACATGAATGATTTTTCTCCACAAATCGATCCGCAATGCACAACTGGTGTGAATGAACGGTCAGGATAGATTTGCATGTGTTAAGCAGGAAATCGGGAGGGATTACCGTATAAATGGCGGCACAGACCGGTTAAGTACCGTAAAGACGGTGCAATGATACACGAATACACACCAAAAAGGTGATCTATCTCGAAAATGCCCTGACTTCGGCGAACGTCGCCCGCTGTCCGGGTGACGACGAGGCGGGCCTTAATCGTCGACCGGTTCGGCGGCGCGGTGATTGTGTTCGATGTACATAACCGCGGCCTCGACACGCGAATGGACACCGAGTTTGCGCAGCACCGCTTTGACGTGCAGCTTGACCGTGCCGTCCGAGATCCCGAGGTTGCGCGCGATCAGCTTGTTGCCCTGGCCCTCGGCCATCAATTCCAGGATTTCGCTTTCGCGCGGGGTCAGCTCGCTGAACGGACCCTTGCTTTGCGATACGGTCATGTCGCCCTTGACGAAGCGCACCAGCACCGAGGTCAGCGGCGGCGCGACCACGGTCTTGCCGACATTGATGTCGCGCAACGCGGATACCAGTCCATCGGGCTCCATGTCTTTCAGCAGGTAACCGCTGGCGCCGGCCTTGAGGGCGTCGAGCAGATCCTGTTCGTTGGAACTCGTGGTCAACATGACAATGGGCATCGTCAATCCCAGTTTTTTCAAATGCTTGAGCACGCTGATGCCGTCGATGATCGGCATGCGCTTGTCGAGCAGGACTATATCCGGATTCAGCTCCTGCGCCAGCTTGATGCCCTCGTTGCCGTCGCCGACCGCGGCCAGCACCTCGATGTTGCGGCGTTGCAGCAGGCTGATCAGGCCTTCCCGGAACAGCATATGATCGTCGATTAGCAATACTTTTAAACTCATGGTCTTAATCCTTCGAAGCTAAATATTTTCATATAAAAACTGGTTTGACGGGATTGCCTGGCTGCCAACGAATTGCTCCAGTGCGCCCCGGAGTTTGTCGTCACCGCAGAGGTAGTAATCGAAATCGGTCGGTTTGTCCGAGCCCAGCCGCGCCATGATAGCATCTGCGGGATGTTCTCCGGCTTCGCTTTCGAGCGCAACGTAGTCGAAATTATCGAGGGCGTCGTTCCAGGCGCGGCAAAGGTTGTTGAAGTACTGGGGTTCATCGCCGTCGGCGATCCAGAACAGGTAAATTTTCTCCGCGACATCGAGCGCCATCGCGTGTTCGATCAAGCCCTTGATCGAGGCGAAGCCGATGCCCTGGGCGATAAATACCAGCGGCCTGGGGGAGTTTTCATTGAGCACGAACGATCCCACCGGCCCCTCGAGGGTTAGCAATTCGTTGACCCTGGCCGATTCGTCGAGATATCTCGCGATCGGATCCTGGCTGTCGACGGCGATGTGAAACTGCAGGTTCATGTCATCGCAGGGACAGCTTGCGATCGGGTAAAACCCGCTGCCGACGTGTTCGATCGACAGGGTGGCGCGCTGGCCCGCGAGAAAGCGCAGGCGGCTGGTGCGCGGAGTGCGGGTGCTGACGATCAATACCTGCTGGTTTGGGCGGTCGATTTTCCTGATTCGGATCGGGATATTCTGTTTCGGGATATCGCTGCTACTGCGCGCCTCGTCCGCCTCCAGCACGACGTCGGAGAGCGCTGTGTTGCAACAACCGAGGATATAACCAAGTCCTTTTTCGGCCTCGGTCAGGCTGTAGTCGTGATGTTTGGTCTTGCGAATCTCGCCCGAAACCACGCGCAGCTTGCACAGTCCGCAGTTGCCGTTGCTGCAGCCGTAGTTGAGCGCGAGACCGCCGCGCAGGCCAGCTTCGAGGATGGATTCGGCGCCCTCGATGAAGAATTCGTGATTGCTCGGGATAACGGTAGCCTGGGCCGACATGACGCGTAAAAAGGTTTCATTTACAAAGGGTTGGTCAATTGTATCATCCTCGGTGTCTATCTTTGTCATCGCCTGTTCCAGCCATGCCCTTAATTGCTGCAGCGCATCGGGTTCGGCGGCCAGTCGTTCAATTTCCTCGTCCAACTGAGCGCTAAAACTCCGGTAACGCCCGACTAGTCGTTTCTGCCGCGACAGGTCCTCGCTAAGCGACATGATGCGCGAGGTCAGGGCGACGTTATCCGGTTTGCGCGCAATCGCGGTATCCGGGTTGATAAAGGTGGCCTGCTCGATGATTTGCTCGACGCGCTCGAGCATGCTCGAATCCTCGATCTGCGCGTCGGGGTAGGCCTGCAACAAGTCGGCTAGTATGATTTCGCCTTCGAAGGTTGTTAATTCCCCGGCGCGGATCTGCTGTTGCAGAGTACCGCGCTTGACGCCAACCAGGCGTGCTGCGCGCGATAGTGAAATCCGTTTAGCCATGGCTTCAACCGGTCGATTCCAGCAGCGCGTCGTCGAATTCCCGTTTGAACTGGAGGTGAATCCGGGTGCCGTCGCCGGGTTCGCTTTCAACCTCGATCTCGGCGTCGATTTCCCGCGCGCGGTCGCGCAGTATGTTCAGCCCCAGGTGGCGACCGCCCTCGGAAACGATGGTCGATTCGTCGAAACCGATGCCGTCATCCTCGATGATGAGGACATTGTAGCCGTCGCGACAAATCAGCAGCACGCGCACAACCTCCGCCTGGCTGTGCTTGCGGATATTGGCCAGGCACTCCTGCACGATACGCAATACGTTGAGCTCGACGTCGGGTGAAAACTCCTGCTCCGGCCATTCGTTCTGAAAATATATCGGGATATTGGCGTCTTCCTGGGTGCGGCGGATGGTTTCTTCGATCGAAGGAATCAGGCCCTGCTCATCCATCGGCACGCGAAAATGCGCGATCAATTCACGTAACTGGTTGTTGGCCTGGTCGATGGTGTACTCGATGCGTTCCATCTGGTGCCAGATGGCCTTTTCATCGTCGGAGTGAAAGGTTTCGTCGATAACGCGAATCTGAATGCGCAGGCTGGCGATGGTTTGCGCCAGCGAATCGTGCAATTCGTGCGAAATGCGAGTGCGTTCCTGCATGACCAGCAGCTCGCTTTCCTCCTCCAGCAGGCGAAATTTTTCAACCGCGCTGCCCAGGTGCTGGCCGATGCTGATCAGCAGATTACTGTAGCTTTCGAGCTCGAGTTCGGTGTCGCCGGGAAAAAACAGGTGGATCGCGCCGAGCACGCTTTCCCGGTACTGCAACAGAATCGATAATACCAGCAGCTTATCCCTGGGCTCGGAGCCATGGTCACCGAAGACGGTCCCGTAGTCGAGGCGGTCGACGCGGTATATCTGGTCGAGCCTGATTTCATCGAAGGGGTATTGAATCGACAGCAAGCGATCGGCGTTGGCGAGAAAGGTGTGATTGATCTCGCCGACCGAGGCCACCACGTCCTTTTTTTTCTTACCCTTGAACTGACGAATAATACCGGCACTGGCGTTCAGATTGTTGCACAGGGACTCCAGCGATTTTTCGAACAGCTCGCTGAGATCGTGTGACAGGTTGATGCTCGAGGCGACGTCGTAGAGTATCGCCAACGATCTCGATTCGCGGGTAATGTAGTCGGTATGCTTTTGCAGCTGGATTTCGGTGTCGCGCGACAGGTTGTTGATCATGTTGCCGAGCATGTTGATATCTCGCGCCAGTTCGGAGAAATCGCTGTCGTTGGGCAGCTCGACCTGGGCGTCGAGATTAACGCCGCGCATCAGGTCGGCCCAGTCGCACAGGCGCAGTAGCGGCTGCAGCAGTTCGCGCCAGATTTGCCAGAACAGTAGCAGCATCAGCCCTATTTCCAGTGTGTGCAACCACACCACGTGATCTTGCAGGCTGATGGAAATACGGCTTTGCGGATAGATTGCAGCCAGCAGATTCAGCAGCAACAGTACGAGCATTGTGAGCGACAGAAATAGCAAGCGGAATCTGCCGCTTGTCAGCAGATTACGCTTTTCCTTGTCCAGCCTGACAAACCACGCGGTAATCAGGTTGGTCTTGCGTTGCAGGCGGAGGTCTTGTTCAGGCATGACGCGGGAATCGATCGAACATGACGGTTTCATTGCTGTGGTCCGCCTCAGTATACCGCTTTAGCGATTCAGGCGAAGCCCGGTTTGATGATTATTTGCGCGGCGGTACATAGGTTGGATCGTTGGGGTTGAGAAAGATGAACTCCGGCTTGCCGTCCTCGAGTTCGACGAAATCGATGGTCATGCCGTCGGCCAGATCCTTGCTGGTTTCGGAAACCACCAGGTCGACGCCGTCGAAATTGAGAAAATTGTCTCCCGGTAAGCGCTGTTCGTCGAATCCCATGGCGTAGTGAAAACTGCCGTCGTCCTGCTCCTTGATCGCGATACGCAAGGGCAGCGAACCCATTTCACCCTCGGCGACGGAACGCTTGATTTGTTCGAGGGCGGCGGTGGTTACGCTAATCATCGTGACGATTACAGGGCGCTGGCGACATCGGTCGCGGAAACAGGTTTGTTGCGTTTGACAAAGCCGAGGAAGCGTTTGACCCAGGGATTGGACTGGGTATTACGCTGATGGGTATAGGCCGCCAGCAGATTGCGGTAAACCAGCCCATCCTGATTCTGCTGAATGCCGCTGCCCCTGCGGACCTGGTAGGCGAACTGGCTGTCCTTCGGCAGGCCGTCCAGCGACGAATAGTGGAACTCGTGCGCATTTAGCGTTTTTACGCCGTGCGTGGGCGACATCCAGGGGTGTAGTTCAGCGTTTTCCGCCAGTTTGACGTAGCCGCGGCCCTGTGGTTTTTCGTGCATGCTGCTGCTGGCCGGCAGTGCACCGACCATGGCGTGGTTTTCGCCGTTCCAGCTCAGGCTTTTTGACAGGTACATCAATCCGCCGCATTCGGCGTAGCAGGGCAAGCCATTGTCGATAGCCTGCCGGATCGATTCGCGCAGGCTGACATTGGCGGACAGCTCGGCCGCATGGCGTTCGGGGAAACCGCCGCCGATAAACAGCCCGTCCAGATCGGGAAGGGCCCTGTCGCGAATGGTGTCGATCGGAACCAGCTGTGCGCCGGCCTGCTCGAAGGCTTCCAGGTCGCCGGGATAATAAAAACCGAAGGCGCGGTCGCGGGCGATGCCGACGCGCAAGCCCCTGAATTTCGCCTTGTGCTGCAGCGGCAGCGAGGCAGGCTCGACCCTGCCGGCCTGTTGCGACAGTTCGATCAGCTGGTCGAGGTCGACGCTGTCGGATACCGCAGCCGCAATGGCGTCGATTTTCTGTTTTGAGTGGAGCTCTTCGTACCCCGGTATCAGCCCCAGGTGGCGTTCGCTCAAACCGATCGAATCGGTATGTTCGAGCGCGCCGAGAAACGGGATATCGGTATATTCCTCGACCGCGGCGCGCAGTTTTGCTTCGTGCCGCTGGCCGCCGGTCATATTGGCAATAACACCGACAATGTTGACGTCTTCATCGAACACCTGGTAGCCGATCAGCAGCGGGGCGATGCCGCGCATCGTACCGCGTACGTCTATGACCAGGATAACCGGGCTTTTTATCGACTTGGCGAGCGCGGCGTTGCTGTTGCTACCGTCGAGATCGAGTCCGTCGTAGAGCCCCTTGTTACCTTCGATCAGGCAAATGTCGGCATCGCGGCCGCGATGACAGTAATCGTCGATGGTTTCCTGCCTGCCGGCGACAAAAAAGTCGAGGTTGTAGCAGGGTTTGCCGGCGGCCATTCCGAGCCAGACGGGGTCGATGTAATCGGGGCCTTTTTTAAACGGCTGTACCGCCAGGCCGCGATTTTTCAGGGCCGCGCACAGGCCGATGCTGAGCGTGGTTTTACCCGAGGATTTGTGCGCTGCGGACAGGAACAGCGAGGCCATGGTTTAGCGCGCCTCGGCGCTTAACGCTGCCGGCATCACGGGCAATACGCGCAAGGCGAGCAGGGCCATCAGCAGGGCGGCGGTAACGCCGCCGCAGCCGAGCATGAATTCCCACGAACTCGGCGTGTAGCTGTTGACGACGCCGTCGTAAAAGCTGCTTTCGACGATGTAACCGGGAAATATATTCAACGGATAAGCCTGGCCGCCGATGATAATAATGTAGAGCTGGGCAAAGGCGCCGGCGATGACCAGCAAACAGGCCAATATCAGCGATTTGCTCGAGTTTTGCAGTTGCGGCGCGTAGATCAGCGCAAGCGGCAGCAGGTTGCCGAGCCCGATCTGGATGAACCAGAAGATAAAGCTGTAAACTCCGCCGTCCATCAGGATGAAAGACTCGAATCCATGGTTTTGCGTGCCATATAACTTGGTCAGGTGATAAACAGCCACAAAGTAAAACACGCTGGCGGTGAAAATGCCTAATAATTTCCGCAATCTCAGCAGGTGGGACATGTCGAGTTCGCGCCGGTCGAGGCTAAAGCTCAACATCAGCAGCAGGATCATAATCGCCAGCCCGAAAGCAAACGACATGATGACAAACATGGGCGCCAGGACGGCGGTGTCATAGGCTTCGCGCGCCACCAGGAAGCCGAAAATCGATCCGGTACCGGTGGTCAGTATCAGGCGCCAGACAAAGGCGATCAGGCCGGCTGGCTTGCTCCAGCGCTGCATGCGTCGCTCCATCATCAACCACAGATAGGCCAGCACGATAACGACAAAGCCGCTGTAGAGAATAATGTTCCAGGCGAAAATCGATTTGAAATTGTAGTAGGTCATTGCCACGATCAGGCGATCCGGGCGTCCCAGATCGAGCAGCAGGATGGCGAGGCCGCCAACCAGCAGCGCAATCGACAGCACCGCGGAAAAACGCGCCAGCGGTTTATAGGCCTGTTTGCCGAAAACCGAGGCCAATGAAGCGATGTTGAGCGCGCCGGAAGCGGCGACAATCAGGAATATCGCAAAAACATGCGGCAGGCCCCAAACAATCTGGTTGTTCATGCCGCTGACGTGATGGCCTTCGACTTCCATGTGGTGGGCGCCGACGACCCCGATCAGCGCAATCAGCGCCAGCGCCAGCAGCAGGCCCCAGTAGCCGGAGCTGCTGGTTTTGATCTCTGCATATTTTATCGCTGCTTGCATCGTTATAAACCCTGGTAGCGAACGCCGGGATTGAGGCCCATATCGGCGCGTAAGCGAGTACCGCCGAGTTCACGCAGGCGCCTGGATATCTCGCTATTGGCGTCGTTCAGGTCGCCAAACAGGATCGCCTTGCGATCACCGCGATTAACCGCTTCGGCGCATGCCGGCACCGCGTCCGTGCCATCGCGGTCGATGCGGTGTACGCACAGGGTGCAGGATTCGACCGTACCCTTTCCGCGCGGGGCAACCGCGAGTTGATCTTTCAGATCCTCGTGAATAAACGAACGTGCCTTGTAGGGGCAGGCCATCATGCAGTAACGGCATCCGATGCAGATATGCTTGTTGACCAGCACGATACCGTCGGCGCGTTTGAACGATGCGCCGGTGGGACAAACGTCGACGCAGGGCGGGCTTTCACAGTGCTGGCACATCATCGGCAGGAAAATCCGGTGACCGCTCTCGCGGTCCTCGAGCCTTACCTTGCGCACCCATTGCGCATCGGTGGTGGAGTCGCTGTCGACGCTCCAGCCGTGTTCGCGCTGGCAGGCCGTAACACAGGCATCGACATCCGCTTCAGTGAGCGCGTTGCTGTCGATCAATAATCCCCAGCGCACCTGGTCGCTGGCGCCAGAAGCCGCGTGACCGGTCTGGTAAAGAAAAATACCAGGCGCGACCAGCGTCGTCGCCACCGCGGCGGCGCCCTTGAGAAAACCTCTGCGCGACGGTTGTGCCGCTTGCCTGTCCGGGGCGTTTTTCATTGACTGCTCTCCAGTCTGCGCCGAAGCGTCGAGGCGGTCAGCGCGGAGCCGCGAGTATCCCAGCCGTTTACAGCGGGATCCAGCCGACTTTGCTGCTGTTTTTCGAGGCCGCGATCCGCATGACACTCGAAGCAATCTATCTTGACGCTGGCGTAGGCGTGGCATTCGGCGCAAAAGTGTCGTGGATCCTCGTAACGAATGACTTCAGCGGACGGCTGCGCCGGATTGTGACAGTCGATGCAGCCGACCAGGCTGTACTTGCTGTCGCGTTCTCCATTGACGACGGTGGCGTCACGCTGGTGATCGAGGAATTTCATGTGATCGCGACGCATCACCTCGACCGGTTCGACACACTGTTCGGCGTTTGCCGGTTTTTGCGGGTTCGGAATGGCGATTTCGCCGAACCCAGAGCTGGCAACGTCGGCCGCTCTCAGCATGCCTGTCGGCGCCAGGCTCATCAGGGACAGCAAAAGCGTGAAACGCAATAAATAGGTCAGGACTCGCATCGAAGTTCCGCTAGTGGTCACCCAGCGCCATGTCGATATAACCGGTAGGGCAGACGTCGGCGCAGATATGGCAACCGATGCAACGGGTATAGTCGGTGGCGACATAACGTCCCATGGTTTTCTGGTCTTTCTTGACCCGGTAGACGGCGTCCTGCGGGCAGTAAATGACGCAGTTATCGCATTCGAAACACATGCCGCAACTCATGCAGCGACCGGCTTCCTCGACCGCCTGCTCCTGTTCCAGGCACTTGCTGCGTTCCTCGAAATCGCCGAGCACGTGCTCGGAGTCGGGGCCGTGAGTTTCGCGCAAATGGCGCGCTTCGTAATTGAAATGCGAGAGGTACAGGCGCTCCGACGAGATGATTTCGTTGGCGGCGCGGTCTTCGTAGTTGTGTACGGCAAAATCGGCTTCGTTGGTGCCCCAGGTACCCTGGTGCTGAAACTCGGAAGGCTCGAGCTCGATTTCCTTGAGCTTGTTGAGCAGGTTGAAGTGGTGCACGTCGACCTTGGGTCGCTTGTCGAACTCGTCGCCGCCGAGATAGCGCTCGATGCTGTCGGCGGCGATCGAGGCGTGGCCGATCGCGGTCGTCAGCAAATGTGGATTGACGATGTCGCCGGCGACAAAATGTCCCGGCTTGTCGGGATGCTGGAAAAACTTGTCGGCATTCATCAGCCCGCGTTCGTTACCCATTTGCTCGATGCCGCTCAGATCGCCGCCCTGGCCGATGGCGGAGACAATCAGGTCGCATTCGATTTCGAACTCGCTGCCCTCGACGGCGCTTGGTACGCCGTTTTCGATGGTGCATTTGGCCATTTTAAGCGCGCTCGCGCGGCCGTCGCCGTTGACGATGATTTCGACCGGCATCACGCCGCCGAGAATTTTGACGCCCTCGCGCAACGCGTCCTCGACCTCGTGTTCGGTGGCGGTCATTTCGGCGCGCTGGAAAAGCGACGTCAGTGTGACGTCGGCGCCCTGGCGCGAGGCGGCGTAGGCCGAGTCGTGGGCGGTGAAGCCACCGACGACATATTCGGTGAGCTGGTCTTCGGGTAATTCATCGATTTTGCCGAGCCGTCGCGCGACCGAGACCACGTCGATCGAGGTATCGCCGCCACCGACGCAAACGACGCGGTCGGCGGTAACCTGCAGCGCGCCCTTGTTGAAAGCCTCGAGAAAGGCGACCCCGGAGATACAGTTGGGCGCGTCACCATGCTCGAGTGGCAGGCCGCGGCCAGACTGGCAACCGATGGCCCACACTATCGCGTCGTATTCTTTTTCGAGTTCTTCGATCGTGACATCGCGTCCGACGCGCGTGCCCATGCGCGTATCGATATGCCCCATTTCGAGGATACGGTTGATTTCATGATCGAGGAATCCGCGTGGGGTGCGGTAACCGGGAATACCGTAACGGAACATGCCGCCGAGTTCGTCATGTTCGTCGAAGATGGTGCTGGCGATGCCCTTGCGCCGCAGCTGATAGGCTGCCGCCAGGCCAGCCGGCCCGCCACCGACGATAGCAACCTTGTGTTTACCCATCGCAGGCAGGTCGCCGAACTTGAAGCCGCCGCTCCTGGCAGAGTCGCCGATAAATTGCTCGACCGAGTTGATGCCGACGAAGTCGTCGACATTGTTGCGGTTACAGCCCTGTTCGCAGGGTGCCGGGCAAACACGCCCCATCATCGACGGAAACGGATTGGCGTCTGTCGAGCGTCGGAATGCGTATTCTTCCATGCTCACGCCTTCAGGCGGTAGCTCGATACCGCGCACGATGTTGAGCCAGCCGCGAATATCTTCGCCGGAGGGGCAGCTGCCCTGGCAGGGCGGAGTGCGATGCACGTAGGTCGGACACTTGTACGAAGTATCTTCGTTGAAGATATTGTCGCCCTGCGAACGCCAGCGATCCACACCATCCTCGTATTTCCTGAATGTGAGCTTCTTGTTCACTTCCTCTTCTGACGCTGCCATGTGTTTCTCCGTCTAAATATTAAATCTTAAGTCTATTGTTCGTTGCCCAGCACGATCGCGTTGCTCACCAGCTGGTGTACGCTGACGACCTGATCCATCTCGAAGCCATAGTAGGGCAGAATCTTGCTGAACTGGCTCTTGCAAATCGCGCAGATCGCCGCCAGGTGAGTCACGCCGTGATCGTCGACCACCTGTTTCAGGGCTTCCATGCGCGGCAGGGATCCCTTGACGCGCAGCTCCACCAGGTCATCGGTTAACAGGCCGCCGCCACCGCCGCAACAAAAAGTCGCTTCCTCGATGGTGTCGGCAGGCATATCGTAATAATGGTTGCAACTGGCCTTGATGACTTCACGCGGGATCACGAACTGGCCGCCTTCGAAGTTACCCATGCGCGATCCGCGCGAGACGTTGCATGAATCGTGGAAGGTCAGCACCATATCGTCGTTGGCCGACGGATCGAGCCTGAGCGCCTTGCGCTGAATCAGGTCGTAGGTGACCTCGCAGACATGCTGCGGCACTGGGTAGTTCGGGTCGAGAAAATCGAAAGGCCCCGCCAGCGTATTGAGAAAATTGTAGGCCACGCGCCAGGCGTGCCCGCATTCGCCGAACACGATGCGCTTGACGCCCAGTTCCAGCGCCGCTTCGCGCACGCGCAGCGCCAGTTTCTGCATGTTGTCGTAAGAGCCGATGAACATGCCGAAGTTAGCGGCCTCGCTGGCGTAACTGGACAGGGTCCAGGAGAGGCCCGCCTGGTGAAACACCTTGGCATAACCGATCAGGCCGTCGACATGCGGTTCCGCGAAAAAGTCGGCCGAAGGGGTGACCAGCAGAATATCGGCGCCTTTTAAGTCCAGCGGCATGCGTACCGTGACCCCGGTTTCGTCTTCGATGTCTTCTTCCAGGCCTTCCAGCGTATCGGCCAGCGCCGGCTCCGGCAGGCCCAGGTTATTACCGATGGTTTGCGCCTTGCCGATAATTTCGTTGCAGTACTTTTGCCCGACGCCGACGGTATCCATGATTTCGCGCGCCGCCATCGAAATTTCCGCGGTGTCGATGCCGTATGGGCAGTACACAGAGCAGCGGCGGCATTGCGAGCACTGGTGGAAATAGCTATACCATTCGTCGAGCACGCCCTGGTCGATGTCGCGCGCGCCCACCAGCGACGGAAAGTACTTGCCAGCCAGCGTGTAATAACGGCGGTAAACCGAGCGAAACAAATCCTGTCGCGCAACCGGCATGTTTTTCGGGTCGGAGGTGCCGAGGTAGTAGTGGCATTTATCGGTGCAGGCGCCACATTTTACGCAGCTGTCGAGAAACACGCGCAACGCGCGTGAGTTATCCACCAGCTCGCCCATCTTGTCGATAGCGACCTGCTGCCAGTTATCGATCAGTTCTCCGGGGAAGCCTATTTTCTGCTGATGATCTTCCTTGGCGTAAAAAGGTTTGCTGTGCGCCATCACGCCAATTTCGATCGGCGGGATCTCGGGATAGGGTTTCAATGCTGGGGTTTCGAATTCGGCCACGTTAACTTCCTGTCTCAGACGGTCGTTTCGCCGGCTGCCGTTTTGCGCGTCGGCAGATGACGCTTTTCACGCGGGTTGTCGATCTGGTTGCGGGTCGGGCTGAAGAAAACACCCGGCGCGTGCAGCAGTTTGCTGAACGGGAATACGATCATCAACATGGCGACCATCAGCAGGTGCAGGTTAAGCGCCAGGTCGGCCGGCATCGGTTGCCAGTCGAAGTACATCAGCCCCAGGAAAAACGCCTTGACCGCGACGATGTCGGTATGCGCGACGTACTTCATACCAAGTCCGGTCAGGCCGATGCCGACCAGCAGCGCCAGCATCAGGTGATCGGAAGGCGAGGAAATGTAACGCACCCGGTCGACCAGCAGGCGGCGCGCCCACAGGCCGGCAAGGCCCGCAACCATGGCGAAGGCGGCGTATTTACCAATCGGCTGAATCAGGCTAACCCAGGACCAGACAGGATCGGTGAAATAGCGTAAATGCCGCAGCAGCACCAGCAGTAAGGCAAAGTGAAATACCCAGCCGAACAGCCAGATCCACTTGTTAGACTTGAACAGACTGTTGAATAGCGTTACTTCGAAAAACATGCGCCTGACCACGCCGGGCGCGGTGGTCGGCGCCGGGGTCGTCGGGATACGCAGTGGCGTCGGCGTGGTCGCATAAAGCCTGATACGGTAAATCAGACCAGCCAGCAGTACCGCGCCGGCGAAGTAAAACAACAACGTAAATGCAGTCGTCAGCAATGACATGAAAACGTCATCTCCGGGTAGGCCAGGCCGGGAAGGGGTTTAACGCCATTCCCGGTAATGCGGCTAATCGGATTATACGCAGCCGGTTGGCTTCGGCAGTCCGGCGTACTTACAGGCCTGCTTGGCCGGTCCGTAGGGGAACAGCTCGTACAGGTACTTGCTGGTGCCCTTGTCCTTGCCCAGTTTCTTGCCGACGGCCTTGGTCAGAACACGTACCGCGGGTGCAATCTGGTATTCTTCGTAGTAATCGCGCAGGAAGTTGATCACTTCCCAGTGGTTATCGTCGAGTACCGCGCCATCGGCTTTCGCCATTTCGTTAGCAAGCTCGTCGTTCCAGTCGGACAGGTTTACGAGGTAACCCTCTTCGTCCGTTTCGTATGATTTTCCACTCAGTTCAATAGCCATTTTCTACCTCTATCGGGTTAAATTAAATTAATCAATCAAAGCCACGATTGCGACTTGTCATAATCCGTTGTCAATTTTACGAAGCCGTCGTAATCGACCAGTGAAATACCGTCGATCAGGTTTTCCGGGTCGATCCCCCGAGCCTGCAGATCGGGCTGTAAAGCGTAAATCTGATGATTGTTCATCGCCTGTTGCACGCGTTCCGAGGCCGACGCCTTTGGAAGTGCCGCGTAAACGCCGTCCTCGATCAGCAGGATAGCCGAATCGGGTTGCGCCAGGCGCAGGCAGGCATCGAGCGAGTTTCTGTCGTAGGGTGATTTGTTAACAATATGCAATACAGACATTTTTACTTCCGCTAAAAATTCAGGATCACGTCCTGTTGTTCGATAATCTCAGCCAGTTCGCTGCTGCTGACGACATGGATCGAATCTTTTTCCGCCCAGTCGTCGTCTTCGTCTTCGTAAACCAGCGGCATCAGATCGTCTTTGCCGAGGCCGCGTATTTCCAGCGACTCCTGCTCGACGTAGATCTTGCTGACGTCGTAATCGCCCAGGGCCTTGTAGGTCGGTGAAAAATTCTTCGATCCAAGTGCACTTGTATCCTGGTTTTGCAGCAGCTGATAAACGCCGTCATCGACGAAAGCCAGGCTGACATCCTGTTCGAATGCGGCAGCGATAAGCACGACCTCGAGCGATTCCTGGGCATAAATGCTGCCGTGGGGCGCCTTGCGGTTAACGTATAGAAACTTTTTCGTGGCCATGGCTCAATCTCCGAATACGACCAGACGATCGGCCTGAATTCCGGCGTCGATCAGTTGGCCGAGCCCTGAAATCTGAAATCCCGGGGCCATGTTGTCAGTGTTCTTGCCGGCGCGCTTGGCTTCGTCTTCGTCCAGCAGGCCGCGGCGCTGCGCGGCTGCCACGCACAGGATTAATTCGACATCGTGCTCCTCTGCCAGCGCCGACCAGCGCTCGCTGACGTTGCGGTCGTCCTGCGGCGGCACGGACAGGCGAGTGCCGTTGTTGACGCCATCGTGGTAAAAGAAAACGCGCACGATTTCATGCCCGGCGCGAAGCGCCGCGGCGGTGAAATGGTAGGCTGAATCTGAGGCCTGGTGCGTGTAGGGACCTTCGTTTACTAGAATTCCGAATTTCACTGGCGCACCTCGTTAGAAACGGATGTGGGTGGAAGCGTTCAGCGAGCGCCGCGAACCACGCCAGTTATCGATGTGGAACTTGGTGAACGGCAGTTCGGTCAGCTCGAAAAACTGCGGCCAGCCGATGCGCTCGATCCAGTCGTTGAGACGCTCCCAGTCGCGCGCGTTATCCTTGTAGGTCTGCAGGATCTTTTTAACGATCGCAGTCGCTTCGGGCCAGCGCGGAGGATTGTTCGGAATGCCGGCGGCTACCAGTTTCTGGAATGTGGGCTTGCCACGCGCATTGGAGTGGTTGCCACCAACCCAGATCGCGAGCTTGGTGTGTTCCGGATCGTTGATCTGCATCGGCGTACAGGGCGGGTAACAGGCGCCGCAGCAGATACATTTCTTCTCGTCGACTTCGAGTGAAGGCTTGCCGTTGACCAGCGCCGGACGGATCGCCGCAACCGGGCAGCGGGCGACGACCGACGGGCGTTCGCAGATATTTGCCACCAGGTCATGGTTGATTTTCGGCGGCTTGGTGTGCTGTACGTTAATCGCGATATCGCCCTGGCCACCGCAGTTGATCTGGCAGCAGGAAGTCGTGATGTGTACGCGGTTGGGCATGTTCCAGTTTTTGAACTCGTCGATGAGTTCATCCATCATCGACTTGACCACGCCGGAGGCGTCGGTGCCCGGGATGTCGCAGTGCAGCCAGCCCTGGGTGTGCGAAATCATCGCCACCGAGTTCTTGGTGCCGCCAACGACGAAACCTTCTTTTTCCAGCGCCTCGATCAACGGTTCGACCTTGCTGCCGTCGGAAACCATGTACTCGATATTGCTGCGAATGGTGAAGCGCACGTAGCCTTCGGCAAACTCGTCGCCGATTTCACAAAGCTTGCGCAATGTGAAAACGTCGAGAATACGCTGGGTGCCGGCACGCACGGTGTAGATCGCGTCGCCGCCGCGTGCGGTATGTTTGAGTACACCAGGGCGGGGATCTTCGTGATATGCCCAGTCGCCATAGTTTTTACGCATCACTGGATGCATGTACTGAAATCCATCGGGACATCCGGATTCGATCGGGGTACGTTGGCCTTCTATCATTATCGGGCTCCTGCAATTATTTCAAATAACATATTCTGTAACCTCTGCTGCTGGTTTAAGAAGCTTTCTGTTCGGCCTTGCGGTCGAACCATTTCTTGGCTTCGATATCCCAGTCATCCATGCGTACGTAGGAACTGGTGCGGGTTTCGGCAATCATGTTCGGGTCGACCTCGACGCCGATGCCTTCGAGGAAATTAACCAGCCCGACACGCTCGACCATTTCACCGCAGCGCTCGTGCTCGAGGCCATTTTCGGCCCAGTAGTCGATGACTTCCTCTGCCAGTTCGGTTAGCGCTTCGTAATCCTCTTCTTCTTCGAGCTTCATGAATGGCACGATCACGGTACCCATCAGGTCGCCGATCTTGAGCGTGCGCTTGCCGCCCATCAGGATAGTGACGCCCTTGTCGTCTCCGGGAGACAGCGCCTTCGGCACGACGTTGAGGCAGTGCATGCAGCGTACGCAGTTGCGGTTGTCGACTTCCAGTGTATCGTCGTCGTTGAGCGACAATGCGTTGGTCGGGCAGCGGGTGATGATATTGTCGATGGTGTGCTGGCGGCCCTTGCTCGCGACATACTCACTGAAGGCCTCCTGGTCGACTTTCATGTCGTCACGCCAGGTGCCGATAATCGCGAAGTCAGCACGTTCGATCGAGTTCATGCAGTCGTTACCGCAGCCGGATACCTTGAACTTGAATTTGTAGGGCAGCGCCGGACGATGCACATCGTCGGTGAAGTTGTTCAGCAGGGTGCGGTGGATGCGCATTTCGTCAGCGCAGGACTGTTCGCAGCGAGCCGCGCCCACGCAGGACATGCCGGTACGAACACAGGGTCCGGCACCGCCGAGGTCCCAGCCGTAATCGTTGATCTCGTTGAAAAAGTGCTGCGTATTTTCTGAGGTGGTACCGATGAACATGATGTTGCCGGTCTGGCCGTGGAAGGTGACCAGTCCGGATCCGTATTTTTCCCAGCTGTCGCCGAGCTGGCGCAGCATGTCGGTGGTGTAGTAGTTGCCGGCAGGGGGTTGTACCCGCAGCGTGTGAAATTCCTTTGATTCCTCGAAAGCCCGGGCGACTTCTGAAAAACGCGGAATGATTCCGCTACCATAACCGTAGACACTGACGGTGCCGCCTTTCCAGTAGCCCTTGCGAGTTTCGTATGAATGTTCGAGCTGACCCAGCAGGGAATTTGCCATGCCGCTGATGCGTCCGTCGTCGTGCTCGTCGCGCAAGCGCTTGATTCCTGAAATGAAACTTGGCCAGGGACCGTTTTCGAGCTCGTCGAGCATAGGGGTTACATGTACTTTTTTAGCCATATCGATAATGTTCCCGTTTGTCTGGTTTGAACGTTTCCCGGCTGTGACGACCAGAAAATCAGAAGCCTGCCGAATTGTTTCCTCAGTTGCAGATCCGGCGACCAGCTGGTGATGGGGGGTAGTTTGGTAGAATAGAGCTCAATGGGCTATCCCCCGGTTGGGGTGCTGTTAAAACGAAACTTATCCCCATCGAGATAGGCTTGATTTATATGCCCATTCACAGGCCTGTTCCAGCCGTGATATTAATCCCGGAAGCTGTTTGAAATCAGTAGTTTAGAAAAACCGCCCGAATAGTTTCCGGCCTCCTACCGATGGGATGCTCCAATCCTGCGGTGCGTGTAATAAAATCCAATCTGTTTCATTGTTGTATTTTTTGCGCCTGGATCGAATTTGAACGCCACATTAGACCAAATGACTGCCGCACTCAATGGCTGCGACCAGAGTTCTCCTTTTCTGCTGGAAAACGAGGCAGAGTATCAGGTATGGCGTATGCGCAAGCTTGCCGTTCGCGAGCAGCTGGCTGCCGACCGGGTGTTCGAACTCGATCGCCACCAACGCCTGCCTGAATCGCAGCTGGAACAGGTGCGTTTGCAGGTCGACGCGTACAATTTCATGCTTTTCCAGTCCGGCACCGAGCTCGGTAAAGACGAGTTTCTTGCGCTCAACCGGCAGTTTGGCCTCAATCGGCTGGATTTAAATCTCGGCGCGGACACCGACGGCGTCACCTCGTTGCGGGTTGTCAGCGATTCGGACGAGCGAGCGCAGTATATTCCCTATACCAACCGTGCGCTCAACTGGCATACCGACGGTTACTATAATCCGCGTCAACGGTGCATCCGTGCGTTTGTGCTGTATTGCGTCAAACAGGCAAAGCGCGGTGGCGGTAATTATCTGTTCGATCACGAATTGATGTACATCCTGATTCGCGACCGCTCGCCGGAGCTGCTGGCGGCGCTGATGGCGCCGGACCTGATGCGCATCCCTCCAAATATCCAGGATAACCAGCTTATCCGCGCGGAAGAGTCCGGTCCCGTGTTTTCGATTCATGGCGGCGGTGGCGGCTTGCATATGCGCTATACCTCGCGTCCGCATAATATCGTCTGGAAGTCCGACAAGCGCAGCCAACGGGCGCTCAACCTGGTGCGCGAAATCCTGATGGATAGCGACGCGGTCATCGATCTGCGTCTGCAGGATAACCAGGGCATTGTTTGCAACAATATTTTGCACGGTCGGCAGGCGTTTCATGACCCGATGCAACCGCCGGGACGACTTATTTACCGGGCGCGCTACCATGATGCGATCGAAACTGGCGGGCAGGATATTCCGCAATCCGGGGAGGCTTAGCGGGTCGATATGTTCTGGCATGAAGACAGCAAAACGGAAGAGGTATACCAGGTGCCCGATGATGTATTCGACCTGGTGTTCAAACTGAATGGCAACAACCTCGATATCGATCATGCCTTTGCCCTTTCGGAGGCCCTGCAGCAGCATCTGGATGCGGACACCTGTCACCGTATCGGTGTGCACGGGATTGGCCTCGCCGGTTCGGGAAACGGCTGGAATCGGCCCGAGCAGGTCGATGCCGAACTACCGCTGTCGCGCCGTGCTCGCCTGGCCATCCGCGTGCGACGGGACGATAGCGAGGCGGTGGCGCGGATCAGCAACCAGCGACTGCAGATGGGTAAACAGTCGGTCGATGTCGGCGTTAGCTCGGTCCGAAAACTGTCGACCATGGGCACCCTGCATGCGCGTGCCGTCTGTTGTGATCCCGCTCAGTCGGAAGATGCTTTTTTACAGGAAGTTGCCGATCAGCTCGCCGCGATGGGCATTTTGGTGAGCAAGATGATTTGCGGCAAATCGGGCGCCATTCGCACCGCCGGCGAAGATATCTATACGCGAGCCTTGCTGATAGCCGATTTGAAACCGGAAGAATCGGTGAATCTGCAGCAACGGGGGATTGGCGACGGTCGCCTGCTCGGATGTGGATTGTTCGTTCCGCACCGGGGTATTGACGCTGTATACCAAATACAGGATTAGATTTGTTAATCAATGAGAGATTGTTGAGGTTGAAAAATGAGCATTAGTGTTGAAGGTAAGGAGATTGCGACTACCGCCACCGGATTTCTGGAAAATATCGAAGACTGGTCCAGGGCCGTGGCCGAAGTGATCGCGGTCGAAGAGCAGGTGGAACTGAGCGATCGGCATTGGGACCTGATTAACCATTTGCGTGATGAATTCATCAATAACGGCGGTAATCAGCCGAATACCCGCAACCTGGTCAAGGCGATGTCGAAGGCCTGGGGCGATAAATCGGTCAACGCCAAAACCCTGTATGATCTGTTTCCAGGTGACCCCAGCAAGCAGGGTGGCAGAATTGCCGGCCTGCCGGAAAGCCGCAGAAAGGGCGGCTATTAAGATTTGTAAAAATACCAAGTATCACGATTGAGGAAAGGTAATGAGTGAAAAACAGGAAATCATCAAGCAGATGATGGAAATGCAGCGCAAGTTCATCGATCTCGAACACAAGGGCGAGTTTTCTGCTGAAGAATATTACGATACCGACGGTGATTCAGAGCTTGCCAAATTCAAGCGCGCCTACGACGAGCTTGCAATCAAGCTGGTCGATATGGCGCACGAGGAAAAGGGCTCGCATCGATAGTCGGCGTTAAACCTCCGCCCACATACGAAACAGGTTGGCATAGCAAAGCTCGACGCGTTTGAAGGCGGGATTGTCGTCTTCGAGCGCGAGCGATTTCCTGGCCTGATCCAGTTGCACCAGGATTTCGCGCTGGTCGGCGCGGCGTATGTAACTCTGCACCCAGGTAATCGCGACC
>Ga0224508_10000834_pt1 | contig 28669 bp, 26 predicted proteins | sample SF_Jan12_sed_USG_4_FD_170157 | JGI IMG/M metagenome (GOLD analysis project Ga0224508, IMG submission 170157) | Sediment microbial communities from San Francisco Bay, California, United States - SF_Jan12_sed_USGS_21 | ecosystem: Environmental > Aquatic > Marine > Sediment | place: USA...
CAGCCAGTCGACGAAGTCGATCCCTCTCGTCCAGGCGCCCGAAAAACGCCGCCTCGGATGTTCGCCCGTCCAGCAACCGTTTCCCCTGCCTGATCCGGCGTCGGTCCCTCGGTGAACATCACCGAGTCTCGACGAAGCTTGGTTCTCGTCTTCTGGTCCCGTCGATGCTCGCTGTACGTGTCGGTAGGTGTTGTACGTCTGTACGTCGCCGGGCACGAGCACTGGTCCCGAAACTCCGACCAGGTCGGAGCCCAAGCTCGTGGGGCACGTCGCATTCGACAGCCAACAGCTTATTCTAGCGGGCGCTCCACACGACTTCGTGATCGAGTGCTCACGACGGGGGGCCGATCGTGAGCACCACCCGGCGGTTCCGGCTCCGGCCCTGCTCGGTCGTGTTGTCGGCGACTGGCTCGGACTCGCCCATACCGACCACGACGAGCCTCGTCGGGTCGACGCCGCCTGCGACGAGCTCGACCGCCACCGCGCCGGCCCGCGCCTCGCTCAGCGTCAGGTTGTCGACCGCCGAGCCGACATCGTCGGTGTGACCCGTGATCGTGACCACCCCCGCGATCCGATCGACCAGGTCGTCGAACCCGGCCAGCAGGCGCTCGGCCCGGGGGCTCAACCGGCTCTCGCCAACATCGAACGCGATCGTGTCGGCGATGACCGCATGGAACGTCCCCTGGCGGACACCGATCTCGAAGTCGCCGGCCGGTTCGAAGACCTCGAGGTCGTCGGGGAAGCGGATCAGCTCGTAGGGAGCCGACGTCGCGGGGTCGATTTGGATCTCGTCGCTCACGTGGTCTGGACCGTAGAGCTCGACGGCGGCGGCGACGATCTGATCCCGCAGTGTCCGGCTCGGGACGATCCCGGCCAGTGTGAGCTCGCGGCCAACGGCGGTCGCTCGCAGCTCCGGGGCGGCCAGGTCGGTCACGTCGAGCCCGTCGACCCCCAGGGGAGGGAACCCCGACTCGGGGGAGAGGGCGTCGCGAAGGAACTCGAACGATGCCCGGTCGGGAACCGTGCCGGTGAGCACCGCTCGGTCGCCATCGATCCGTAGGTGGCCACTGAGGAGACGGGTGAAGTTGCGGATGAGGAAGGGAGCCCGGCCGAGCCACGCGGCAGCGGCGACCTCGGGATCGACGGCGACAGCGACCGTGGCTCGTTGACCGTAGGTACGGTGGGCCGCATCGGTCATCGCATCGGCCGTCGCCTGGTCGGGGACGGAGCCGGAGACCGTGAAGGCGAAGTCCTCGAGCCGCAGGTCGATCTCCGCTGCCCGGTGTTCGCCGCTGCCGTCAGAGGCGGAGGCGGCGTGGCCTTCGGGCCGGGTCGCCGCCTCGGGTCGCGGTTGGTCGCCGATGCCGTCGGCGGTCACCCACAGGCCGGCGGCCACCGACGTGACGGCCAGGAGAAGACCGATCAGGCTCCCCAGCAACGGTCTCGGCCACCGGCGACGTCGCGGCCCGTCACCGGTTCCCTCCTGGCGGTGGCGTGCCCGGGACCGGAGGTTATCGAGGTCGCTCATCGTTGCCCCTAGGCGGCTGGTCGACGCCCGCTCCTTGCCCGAGCCCGTACGGTACACGCCCCACTTGGTGGTGGGGCGCACCACCAGTCCCGCATCCGAGCCCGGCGGCCCGTTGACCACCGTTGGCCCCCAGATCGATCTCTCACCCGGGTCGATCTACCCAGACCGGTACCCTGAGGCGCTCGTTTGGCGTTTACTCAGGCGAGCGGTGCTCCTGCCTGGTAGCGGCGCGAGCGGTGTGGGGCGCTTCCGGCGGATAGGCATGACATCAGTCTCAGCAGGCAACACCAGGGGCGCGCCGGCTCAGTCCTGGGCCGAGCCTGACTTCGCGCCCGTGCTGCGGGCAGCCAAGGCAGGCGAGGGGATGGCCTTCGAGCGGCTCTACCGGTGGCTGGCCCCGCAGGTGACGAACTTCGCGGCTGCCCGGGGCGCCGAAGACCCCGAAGGCATCGCGAACGAGGTGTTCCTGCGGGTCTTCGACCTGCTCGACCGGTTCGAGGGCGAGGGCACCGCGTTCCGGTCGTGGATCTTCACCATCGCCCGGAACCAGGTGATCGATGCCCACCGAGCCCGCTCCCGACGGCCTCAGGTCGCCGGGAGCGACATCCCCGACCTCCCGGTCGAGGCCGCCGAGAGCCAGGCGATGCGAAGCCTCGGAGCCCAACGGATCGGCTCGCTCCTCGCCGTGCTGAGTGACGACCAGCGGGATGTGATCCTGCTCCGGATGATTGCCGATCTGAGCCTCGCCCAGGTGGCGGTGGTGGTCGACAAGCCGATCACCGCGGTCAAGGCGCTCCAGCGGAGAGGTCTCCGCCGACTCCAGTCCGAAATCCTCTCCGAGGTGATGACCCCATGACCGAGCCCTTCGATCCTGTCAGGTACACGCTCGACGACGACGAGCTCGACCACCTCCTCACCGGAACGGCCGAACCGCTCAGCGTCGATGTCGACCGCAACCCGGTGGCGTCGTTCTTCGCCGAAGCCCGCGGGACCGTCTTCGCCGCTCACCCTCGTCCGAACGACGGTCTCGTCGAGTTGTTCGCCCGGGTCCCTCCTGGCCGGAACTCGGCGGCGGCGTCGGCGGGTGGGAGCGCCACGTCGGTCATGGATCGACCGGTGGTCGGTGACGTCGGCAACACCGGTGGGGCCGACGCCGGCGCCGACTGGCACGGGGTTCCGTCTCGGGCTGGGGCGGGCACCGCTCGTCCCGCCGCGCCGGCCAGCGTCGACTCCTTCACCGTCGGCTACAGCGGCCCGCGACAGGTCGCGGCCCCGCCCAGTCGGGTCTACCGGCCGTCGATGCTCGAAGCGATCATCCAGGCGGTACGGCCCACGACGACCAAGCTGCTGATGGGACTGTCGCTCCTGCTGCTGCTGTTGATCGCGGGCCAAGCGGTCGGTGTGATCGGGCTCCCATCGGGCGACGGTGCGCAGAACGTAGCCGGGGTGGACACGTCCCTCGTTGCGCCGACCACCGTCGACGTCACCGGGACAGAGCCTGCGGTCGAGACGACCGACACCGCCGTGGCGTCGACCACGTCGTTGACCACCGCTCAGCCCGTCCCGACCGATCCCCCCACGACGACGCCAACCATCGCGCCGACGAGTCCGACCGTTGCGCCGGCGTCCACGACGACGCCGACCATCGCGCCGACGTCGACCACGACGCCGAGCTCCGAGAGCACGACCGCGACCTCCGCCGAGTCGACGACCACCACGCCGGTTGAGACCTCGGCACCGACGGTGACCGTCCCGACGAGCGCCACGGTCACCGTTATCGAGCCGACCACCACCGAGGTCCCGGTCGTGATCCTCGTTCCCGGCGTCGCGGCAGCTGCCCCCAACGACGTCCCGCCAGGCACCTACCGAGCCCCCGTCGACAGCCCGATCGGTTGCACGGTGATCGTCGTCAACGGAGACGGGAGTCAGGCCACCCATCAGGCCGGCAACGGTTCGGAGATCGTGTTCCAGCTCTTCGTCGGGTCGCAGGTCGTGACCTCGGCCGGCTGTCCGCAGGTGTACCGGCCAGTCGTGAGCTAAGTTCGCCGGCGGAGGGGTGAGCCGGTGATTCGGCCGGCGCCGGCGGCGACGACGGGAGCGCAGGACATGATCGAGTTGGGGTTGCGGTCGGCATCGGACCTGGCGGCATCGGTCCGGGCCGGTGACATCGGCGCCCGCGAGCTGCTCGACCACTACCTCGACCGGGTGAACCGGTTGAATCCCGAGATCAACGCGCTCGTGACGTTCGATCTCGATCGGGCCCGGGCCAGTGCAGCGGCGGCCGATGAAGCGATTGCCGCCGGCCAGCTCCGAGGCCCTCTTCACGGCCTGCCCTGCACGATCAAGGACGCGATCGCGACCGAGGGCCTGCTCACCACCGGTGGGGCTACCGAGCTGGCCGACAACGTCCCGAGCGAGGACGCAGCCGTGGTGCACCACCTTCGAGAGGCGGGCGCGATCCCGTTCGCCAAGACCAACCTGCCTCGCTGGTCGGCCGACATGCAGGCCTACAACGATCTGTTCGGCACGACCAACAACCCCTGGGACCTAGCCCGAGGGCCCGGCGGGTCCTCCGGCGGCGCCGCCGCCGCCGTCGCTTCTGGCATGACGACCTTCGACATCGGGACCGACATCGGTGGTTCGATCCGGGGGCCGGCCCACCTCTCCGGCATCTGCGGCCACAAGCCCTCGTTCGGTGTCGTCTCCGCTCTCGGGTACATCGATCACACCACCGCCGGGCTGACCGAGCCCGACGTTAACGTTCTCGGCCCGCTGGCCCGCACGGTCGATGATCTCACGCTCGTCTTCGACGTCATCGCCGGTCCCACCGCCGACCGCGCCCCGGGGTGGCGCTTGGAGCTGCCGCCTGCCCGGGCGACCCGTCTCACCGACTACCGGATCGCAGCGTGGCTCGACGACCCGGCCTGTCCCGTCTCCACCGTCGTCGCTACCGCGCTCGAGGGGGCGGTCCGGGCCATCGAGGCCGAAGGGGTAGCCGTCGACCGTTCCGCCCGGCCTGCTCTCGACTTCGACGTGGTGGGGCGGACCGGCCTCCCGCTCATCTCGGCGGCCACGTCGCCGGGCCGAACCGACGAGGAGTTCGAGACCTTCCGTCAGATGGTGCTCGACCCCGACGGCGTCGACGAGACCCTCCTGCGGCGGGCTCGGGCGTCGGCGACGTTCCATCGCGACTGGCTGCTGCTCACCGAGGAGCGCGAGCGGATCCGTCGCATCTGGCACGACTTCTTCGCGCGGTTCGACATCCTCCTGTGCCCGGTGCTGATCGTCCCCGCCTTCGAGCACATCCAGGAAGGCAACCTCTACACCCGGACCCTGACCGTCGACGGGGTCGAGCGACCCTATGCCGATCTGATCTCGTGGACCGCTCTGATCGGCATGGCGTACCTGCCCTCGACCGTCGTGCCGGTCGGTTGGACCGACGGTGGCCTCCCGGTAGGAATGCAGATCGTAGGGCCGTTCCTCGGCGACCGATCGACCCTGACCGTGGCCCGTCACATCGAACGCCTGACCGGTGGTTACCGTATTCCACCGATGGCCCAACTCGATTGACGTGGCGCAGGGGTTGCGACGCACACCGAACGGGCAGAACGGGAAGATGAGCATGGGAGAGGCAATCGTCGACGGCACCGACGGCACGGCACGGGCCCTGGCCCGGGTGGCGGAGCCGTTCCACGCCATCACCTACTACAGCCGCGAGCTGGCCGACCTCCGAGCGCACGGCTACCGCGGCTGGTGGCACGCCTACTTCGGGTACCGGCCGGCACCGATGGGGGCCGTCTCGGCGGGTACGGTCACGGCCGCGTTCTACAACTTCGCCCCAGCGATGGTCGCCCGGGCAGTCCCGGGCGTCTGGGACATCCGGACGCCGGCCGAGACCACAGCCCTGCGGCGCGACCTCGTCGCGGCCGCGCTACAGCGCATATTCCGGGGCACCGACGCCCCGGAGGCCGCCAACGCCGACGCCGTCGCCGAGGCGGCAGAGCTGATCCGAGCCGTCGGCGACTGCCCGGTCGCCGGCCGCCCGGTCTTCGGCGGCTACGCCGAGCTCGACTGGCCGACCGACCCGTTCGAGGTGATCTGGCACGGGTGCACGCTGCTGCGTGAGCACCGGGGTGACAGCCACAACCTCGCGCTCGCCGCAGCCGGCGTCGACGGGGTCGAGTGCCACGTTCTCATGGCCGGGCGAGGGCACGGCAACCGTCCGACGATCACCGCCATCCGGGGTTGGACCGACGACGAGTGGGATGCCGCCGTCGAGCGGCTCGCCGGCAGGGGATGGGCCGATCCAGCCGGCGCCCTCACCGAGCTCGGTCACGAAGCCCGGTCCGACATCGAGGCCCACACCGATCACCTCGCCGGCGAGCCGGTCCGACAGATCGGCCGCGAGGGAGCCGAACGCCTCACCGAGCTGCTCCGGCCGCTGGTCGACCACTTGGCCGCCGCCGGCGAGGTGTCCGGTCGGTGGCCGCCAGAGCACCTCCTGAAACCAGCCGACACACCGTGACCGGCCGCCGCCGGGGCACGAGCACGGGTCGCGGCCCCGATTCGGGCCCGCAGCTTGTCGTTGCGGCTCGATTACCCTGATGCAGATCAACAGCTCCAACGATCACTCCGGCGCCGGCTCCGTCCCGACCGTCACGGTCTGGGTCGATGGGCAGGCATTCCACGGACTCGACGGGCACACGCTCGGTAGGGATCACGCCGCCTCGATCACGGTCGACCACGCCCAGGTGTCGCGACGCCACGCCGCGCTCAAGTTCGACGGGCGGAGCTGGGCCGTCCACGACCTCGGCAGCACCAACGGACTCCACGACCAGACCGGACGCCATCCGGTCGTCGCGCTCCCCGCCGGCCGTACGCCGGTATGGTTCGGGCCGCCGGAGAGCTCACCGTGCGTGTACTTCGACATCGAGGCGATCGAGCCGGCGTCGGCACCTCAGCCCGGGCCGGCCGGTGCGGCGACCGCCCCGCCGACGAGGCTCTCGGGCCAGAACCCGGTTGCGACACCCCCCGCACCCTCGGCCCAGCAGGCTCCGCCAGGGGGAGCGCCCGCCAGCCGGTCGGCACCACCGCCCCCGCCCGCCTCGGTCCCGGGACCCGACAACGGGCCCCAGCCCTTCCGGAGTGAGCCGGGCACACCTGTCGCCGGGTCACCGCGATCGGTGCCGCCTCCACCTACGCCATCGGCACAGTGGGCACCTCCGCAGTTCGCCGACCCCGCACGGCGCGCAGCACCGGAGACCCACCATCGGCCACCTCCGCCGCCGGCGGTGAGCCTGAACACCGCGGGACTCGAGCAGAACATCGGCGAGCTGAGCCAGGTGATCCAGCCCCGCAACAGCCAGCTGATCATCGGTCGGGCCGCCGGTTGCGACATCTCGATCCCCGACCCGCTGGTCTCGCGGAAGCACGCCCGGCTCCTCCTCAACGAAGGCGGCGGCCGGATCATCGACCTCGGCAGCGACAACGGCACGTTCGTCAATGGTCAACGGATCGTCGACAGCCCGATCGTCGAGGGCGATCTCGTCGAGCTCGGCAAGGCCCAGTTCGTGCTCACTGGTGGCCGGCTGCAGCAGCACGTCGCCCACGGGCTGCCCCTCCAGGCCGAGAACCTCACGGTCACCGTCGCAGGTGACCTCGTGCTCCTGAGCGACGTGAGCTTCACGCTCCCCGCCGGCTCGATGACCGCAGTGATAGGTCCCAGCGGTTGCGGCAAGAGCACGTTGCTCAACGCCCTGACCGGCCAGCGACCGGCCAACACGGGCCGTGTCCTACTCGGCGGTCGCGACCTCTACGCCTCCGACGAGGGCCTCGGCCGCAGGATCGGCTTCGTCCCCCAAGACGATCCGGTGCACGAGTCGCTCAGTGTCCGCCACGCCCTCACCGCCGCAGCCAAGCTCCGGCTGCCGGCCGACACCACGGCGGCCGAGATCAAGTCCGACGTCGAGCAGGTCGCCGGCGAACTCGGCCTTGCCCAACGACTCGATACCAAGGTCAAGGCTCTCTCCGGCGGCCAGCGCAAGCGGGTCAGCGTCGGCTACGAGCTGGTCGGTGAGCCCCAGGCCCTCATCCTCGACGAGCCGACCTCCGGCCTCGACCCCGGTCTGGAGCGGGAGCTGATGGGCAGCCTCCGCCAGCTCGCCGACAAGGGCACGACGACGATCGTCGTCACCCACAGCGTGCAGAGCGTCGAGCTGTGCGACCTGGTCCTCGTGCTCGCCCCCGGCGGGCGCTTGGCCTTCATCGGCCCGCCGAGCAAAGTGGCCCAGCACTTCCGCTGCAGCGACCTGGCCAGCGTCTTCACCTTGCTGGGCACTCGAGAGCGGGCCGAGTGGGAGCTGGAATTCGCCCAGACCACCTCCTATCTCAAGTTCGGGGCGTCGGCTCCGCCGGCGACGGCGGCCCCCTCCACGCCGCTGCCGCCTCGCTCGTTCTTCCACGACCTCAAGGTGATGATCGTCCGCTACGTGCGACAGCTGATCGGCGACAAACGACGGCTGCTGCTCCTGCTGCTACAGGCCCCGCTGCTCGGGTTGCTCCTCTCGCTCGTGCTGTTCCGCGACGCCTTCGGGCCCGAGGCCGGGCCGTCGGCCACCCGGCAGTATCTCCTGGCCACCGTCCTGGCGATGACCTGGCTCGGGGGATCGAACAGCGTGCGGGAGATCGTCCAGGAGCGCGACGTGTTCCGTCGTGAGTGGGCCGTCGGGGTATCGGCTACGGCTCAGGTGCTCAGCAAGTGGCTCGTGCTCGGCTTCGCCACCATCGTGCAGGCGGTCGTGCTCCACCTCGTCGCTTCGACGCGCCAGCTCGACTCGATCGACAGCGGAGCCCTGCTGGCAAACGGGGAGATCGAGCTGATCCTCGCCCTCGCCGGGATCGGTGTCGCCAGCGTCGGCGTCGGCCTGCTGATCTCGGCCCTCGTCGACGACACCGCCAAGGCCCTCACGATGTTGCCACTCGTCATCATCCCGGTCCTGTTGCTCAGCGGGCTCGTCGTGCCGACCGCGGGGCGGGCCGGCGTGCAGGAGCTGACCTACCTCAACCCGGTGCAGTGGGGCGGCTCGGCGGCAGCGGTCGCGGTCGACCTGCGCAACAGCGAGGGGTGCAACCTCCCGGGCGGCGGCCCGGCGGGCGACGCCGACGCCCCCCTGAACCTGCCCGGCGGGGCGGGGGAGGCGTGCGACAACCCGCGGTGGGAGAGGTCGATGAGCACCCAGACCGTGAACTTCGTGCTACTCGTCGCCTGGTCGCTCGGCCTGCTGTTCCTCGCCGCGGCCGCTGCTCGCTGGTCGATGGGGCGACCGCTCAGGCGGGGCTGACCGAACGGCCGTCGCTCGTCCGCGGCCAGCGGGCAGGCGCGCTCACACGTCGGCCATCGCCTTGGTGATGTCGACCACGGCGTCCCTACCATCGCCGAACAACATGACGGTGTTGTCGGCGGCGAAGAGCGGATTCGGGATGCCGGCGAAGCCGGGACTCAGCGACCGCTTGACGACGACGACCGTCCTGGCCTGGTCGACGTCGATGATCGGCATACCGGCGATCGGGCTGTCGGGATCGGTCCTAGCGGCCGGGTTCACCACATCGTTGGCGCCGATCACGATCGCCACGTCGGTCCTGGCGAAGGTCGGGTTGGCGTCGTCCATCTCGACCAGCTGACCGTAGGGAATATCGGCCTCCGCCAGGAGCACATTCATGTGGCCCGGCATCCGGCCGGCCACCGGATGAATCGCGAACACCACCTCCGTGCCCCGATCCTCCAACGAGCGGGTCAAGTCGCGCACCGCGTGCTGGGCTTGGGCGACGGCCATTCCGTACCCGGGTACGACGACCACGCGGTCGGCGTCGTCGAGCATCAGCGCCACCTCCTCGGGCGAGGTCGACTTGATCCGGCCGCCGTAGATGTCGTCGGGGTCGAGTCCACCGCCAGCCGCTGCCAGCTGGGTGAACAACACGTCGACGAGTGATCGGTTCATGGCGACGCACATGATCCGGGTCAGGATCAGCCCGCTCGCTCCCACCAGTGAGCCAGCGATGATCAGCAGGCTGTTGCTCAACACGAAGCCAGTGGCCGCCGCCGCCAGCCCCGACATCGAGTTCAACAGCGCGATCACGACCGGCATGTCGGCCCCGCCGATCGGAAGGACGAATGCCGCTCCCAACACGAGACCCACGGCGATCAGAAGCCACAACCAGAGCTCGTTGGACGGCTGAGCGAGCAAAGCGAGCCCGAGCGCGACCACCGCTCCCACCCCGATGAGGTTCGCCACCCGGACCAGCTTCCCTTGCTGGGGGTGGAACGCCATCAGCTCCCGGAGCTTGGTGAACGCCACGACGCTCCCGGTGAACGTCACCGCCCCGATCGCCACGGTCAGGGCAGCGGCCACGACGAGGTCCACGGTCTCGGTTCCCTCGTCGACCGCGACGAGGAACGAGGCTGCTCCCACGAGCACCGACGCGCCGCCCCCGAACCCGTTGAACAGGGCGACCAGCTCGGGCATCCCGGTCATCTGGACCCGGGTCGCAGCGACCACCCCGATCGCGGCCCCGACGACGAGGCCGAGGGCGATCACGCCGTAGTCGACGATGGCCCGATCGGCCAAGGTGACGACGACCGCGAGGAGCATGCCGGATGCGCCGAGGAGGTTGCCCCTGACCGCCGTGCGGGGGCGGGCAAGGCCTTTCAGCCCGAGCACGAACAGGACCGCGGCGACGAGATAGCCGGCCTGGGCCAGGGTCGCGGGCCCGTCGCCCACCTCAGCGCCGCTTCGAGAACATGCCGAGCATCCGGTGGGTGACCAGGAAGCCGCCGACGACGTTGATCGTGGCCAGGACGACGGCGACGAACGCGAGCACCGTGGTCAGCGTGGCATGGTCACCGCCAGCGGTGAGGAGGGCACCGATCAGGCTGATCCCAGAGATGGCGTTCGAGCCCGACATGAGCGGCGTGTGGAGCGTCGGCGGCACCTTCGTGATCAGCTCGATCCCCAGGAACAGGGCGAGCACGAACAGGGTAAGCGCCAGGAGAAACGTCATGGCAGCGGCCCCTCTCCAACCTCCGGGCCTTCGAGGCGAGCCAAGACCTGGGGATGGACGACCTCGCCCTTCGTGCTCACCAGCGTGGCGGCGATGATGTCGTCGCTCCGGTCGAGCGCCAGGGTTCCGTCGTCTCCCGTCAGGTGCTCGACGAAGGCCATGACGTTCCCGGCGAACAGGCGGCTGGAGGTCTGTGGGGCCCGCGACGCCAGATCGGTCGGAGCCAGGATCGTCACACCACCGGACACCACCTCGACGTCGGGTTGCGACAGCGCGCAGTTCCCGCCTCGCTCGGCTGCGAGGTCGACGATGACCGCACCGGCACGCATCGCCGCCACCATCGCCGGACTGATCAGCTCGGGGCTGGCCGCCCCGGGGATCGCAGCGGTCGTGATCACGGCGTCGGCCTCAGCAACGTGGGGGGCGAGGAGCTCGTGCTGGGCCTGGCTCACCGTGTCGTCCTGCCGGCGGGCGTAGCCCCCAGCGTCCTCGGCGGGCTCGTCGGTGACGACGGCCTCGATGGCCCGGGCTCCGAGGGATCGGATCTGCTCGGTTGCGGCCCGCCTGATGTCGTAGCCCTCGACGACCGCGCCGAGCCGACGGGCGGTGGCGATCGCCTGGAGGCCGGCCACCCCGGCGCCAAGCACGAGCACCTTGGCCGCCGGGACCGTGCCCGCTGCGGTCATCATCAGCGGCAGCAGTTTCGGGACCCGGGTGGCGGCCAGCAGCGCCGCCTCGTAGCCGGCGACGGTCGCCATCGAGCTGAGCACGTCCATGCTCTGAGCCCTCGTGGTTCGGGGGAGCAGTTCGAGCGCGAAGAAGGTAGCGCCCGTGGCGGCCAGCTTCGCCGCGTCCGCCGGCCGCCAGAGCGGATCCTGGAGTCCGATGACGTGGTGATGCGGCGTGAGTGCCGCAACCAAGCGCTGCTGCCGGTCGGACGCCTCGGACCGTGGCCCGGTCACCATGGCGACGAGGCCGTCGGAGCCGAGGGTCTCCTCTAGGTCGGCCACTTCGGCGCCGGCTCGACGGTAGTCGTCGTCGGCGAAGCCCGCCCGTTCTCCGGCCCCGCCCTCGACGACGATCGAGTGGCCACGCTCGGCGAGTCTTGCCACGGCCGCCGGCGTCAGGGCGACCCGGCGCTCCCGCTCGTCGAGTTGGCTTGGTAGAGCGAAACGGATCACCGGCTCATCATCGTACCCGGCCGGGAACCCGGCCATTTCGCAGCGTATCGAACTGCGGGCGATCGGTGTCCAACCGTTCGGTCCTCGGGTTACCGGAACCCGTCCCGACCCGGGACCGTCCCGCGGGGCGCCTCGCCCGGAGTCTGGCCTCCGGCAAAACATCCCGGAACTTGACACAGAATCGCGGTTCACCGCCCCCAAAGGATCTACTCTAAAGCGACCCGGTCCCGATTGCGGCGAACGCCGCCACCCCGATCGCGATGCGGTAGAACCCGAACGCTCCGAGGCCGCGCGATTGCAGCCACGACACCATCCACCGGACCGAGACGATGGCGGCCGCGAAGGCCACGACGAGCCCGACGACGGGCGTCACGAGGCCGAACGTGTCGAGGAGGAGCTCACCGTCGGACATCGCAGTGAGCGCCGTGGCTGCCGTGAGGGTCACCAGGCCGAGCAGGAAGCTGAACTCCACCGCGGCCGCCAGCGACAGACCGGCGAGAACGGCGACGACGATCGTTACCAAGCTCCTGCTCACCCCCGGCCAGAGCGCGATCGCCTGCCCGAGGCCGATGACGATCGCCTGCAGCAGGGTGATCCGGTGGAGCTCGACGCCGACCCGGTCCAGGGCTCCGGTTCGCACCAGCACGAGAATGGCGAGGCCGCCGATGAGCCAGGCGGCAGCGATGGGCCCGACCCCGAACAATCGCTCTCTGACGACGTCCCGGAGGGCGAGCCCGATGATGGCGGTCGGGACGAACGCTGCGACGACGGCGATGAGCACGGTCCGGCCTTCGGCGCTGCGACCGAGGAGCCCGTCGACCATCTGGGCGATCCGCGATCGGTAGAGCACGAGCACCGCCAGTATGGCGCCGGCCTGGATGCAGATGGCGTACGCGTCGAGGGCGGTATCGGCGGCCTCGGTTCCTCCGAGACCGAGCACTTCGTTCGCCACCAGCAGGTGACCGGTCGAGCTCACCGGTAGGTACTCGGTGAGACCTTCGACCAGGCCCAGCACCACGGCGGCGAAGACCGATAGCCCAGTCGCGCCGCCGTCGCCGACCTGGGCCAAGGCCGGGACAGCCCACAGCGCCCCGATCGCCGCCGTTGCCAGTGCACCGGCGAGGCCCAACCGGGCCCGGCCGGTGCGACTGGATACGGGGCGGGCTGGGCTCACACGCCGGGAATGTACCCACTAGGTGCAACCGACCGGCGTCTCTGGGCGGAATTCACCGAGCGGGCCGGACCGCAGCAGGCGAGTGCCCGAGCCGGCGATCGCGGCCTCGACGACGTCGACGATGAGCCCCGGGATCGCGGGCCCAGCGACGGGCTCGGGTGTCGCGTCGATTAGCCTTCTGGCTTCGAGGCCGACAGGAGAGATGCGACGTGTACCGACAGCTCGGGCAATGGTGCTACCGGAACTTCAAGATCGTCCTCGCGGCGTGGGTGGCGATCTTCGTCGGCATCGGTGCAGCATCGGGGGCGCTGGGAGCCGCATTCGACAGCTCGTTCGAGATCCCGGAGTCGGAGAGCCGCGACGGGTTCGACGCGCTCGACGAGCACTTCGACGGGTTCGGGAGTGGACAGCCCGGATCGATCGTGTTCAAGACCGATCGCGGCGTCGACGACCCCGAGGTCGTCGCCGTGATGACCGAGCTGTTCGAGTACACGAGCGGGCTCGACGAGGGGCTCCTGGTCACGAGCCCCTATGGTGAGGGACCCCAGCAGCGGCAGATCGCCTCGGTCGGCGAACAGGCCGGCAGGATCGCTTACGCCGACGTCTCGGTTAGCATCGACGTCGACCAGGTCGAGGCGGGCCTGTACGGCGAGCGGATCCGGGACCGGGCAGCCGAGCTGGTCGAGGAGGCCGGGCTCGATGGTGAGCTGCAGATCGAGACCGGAGGCGCCATCCTCGGCGGGTTCGAGCCCCCCGAGACCGAGCTGATCGGCCTGGCCTTCGCCGTGATCGTGCTGATCCTGGCGTTCGGCTCGGTGATGGCAATGGGGCTGCCGATCGGTGTCGCTGTCGCCGGTGTCGGGACCGGTATCGGGATCATCACGCTGCTCACCAACGTGCTTTCCATCCCGGACTTCGCGGTCCAGATCGGGGCCATGATCGGGCTCGGGGTCGGCATCGACTACGCCCTGTTCATCGTCACCCGGTACCGGACCTCGCTTCATGCTGGCTACTCCAAGGAGGAAGCGATCGGGATCGCCCTCGACACCGCCGGCCGATCGGTCGTCTTCGCCGGCCTGACTGTCGTCGTCTCGTTGCTCGGCATGCTGCTCATCGGACTCGGGTTCATCTCCGGCCTTGGCATCGGGGCGGCGTCCACGGTCACGATCACGATGTTCGCCTCGATCACGCTCCTGCCCGCCCTGCTCGGCCTCGTCGGCGACCGTGTCGAGACCACCCGGCTCCGGGGCCTGTTCGCCGCCGGGCTCGTGTCGGTCGCGCTGTTCTCGGCGGGCATCGGTGCGCCCCCGGTGGCGGGCATCGCCTTCCTGGCTGCGGCCGTTGTGCTGATCGTCGGGATGTTCCTGCGACCCCTCAAGCGGGTCATCCCGCCCCGCAAGGAGAAGCCGATCCGGGACACGGCGGCCTACCGCTGGAGTCGCGTCATCCAGGCCCACCCGTGGCTGGCGGTGCTGGCCGGGACCTCCGCTCTCCTCATCCTCGCCTCCCCGGTGCTGAGCCTGCGCCTCGGCTTCTCCGACGAGGGAAACTTCCCGACCAACACCAGCACCCGCAAGGCCTACGACCTCATCGCCGAGGGCTTCGGACCGGGCTTCAACGGACCGCTGCTGGTCACCGTCGTCCCCGAGTCGCCAGCCGCCGCCGCTCGGGTGCCGCAGCTGGTGACCGCTCTCGACGCGACACCCGGCGTAGCTGCCACCGCCCTCATCCCCAGCGACGTGGCCAATCCCCAGAGCTCTGAAGCCTTCCTCGTCCAGGTCATCCCCACTACTGCGCCCCAGGACGCAGCGACCGATGCGCTCGTCGAGACTCTGCGGGAGGAAGTCGTGCCGGGGCTCGACGACGGGCTCGACGTCAACATCACCGGCGCGGTCCCGGCCAACATCGATTTCACGACGTTCCTCGGCGCGAGGATCCTGCTCTTCTTCGGCGTCGTGCTCGCCCTCAGCTTCCTGCTGCTCATGGCGGTGTTTCGGTCACTGGTCGTGCCACTGAAGGCGGTCATCATGAACGTGCTCTCGATCGCCTCCGCTTACGGGATCGTGGTCGCAATCTTCCAGTGGGGGTGGGGAGGTGACCTGCTCGGCATCGCCGGCGCGCCGATCGAGCCGTTCATCCCGATGATGCTCTTCGCCATCGTCTTCGGGCTGTCGATGGACTACGAGGTGTTCCTGCTGTCGCGGGTCAAGGAGGAGTATGAGCGCACCGGCGATCCGCAGAACTCGGTGGCCGACGGGCTGGCCAGCACCGCACGAGTGATCACAGCGGCGGCGGCGATCATGATCGTCGTGTTCGGGTCGTTCATGTTCGAGGACAACCGGATCATCAAGCTCTTCGGCCTCGGCCTGGCCATGGCGGTCTTCCTCGACGCCAGCCTGGTGCGGATGTTGCTCGTCCCGGCGACGATGGAGCTGCTCGGAGCCCGCAACTGGTGGCTCCCTCGATGGCTCGACCGGCTCATACCAGACCTCAACATCGAGGGCAACGAGCCTCCACCCCCCAGCGACCTGGACACGGTCACCGAGCCGGAGTCCGAACCGGCCCTCACGTTGTAACCGTCGGGCTATCGTCGAGTCATGGAGCACCCGGCCCCGGATAGCAAGGACTGGACGTGGGTGCTGGAGCGCCCCTGCCCCGAGTGCCACTTCGACGTGGCCTCCATCGATAGGAACCGGCTCGGGGCCCTGTTCCGAGCCAACGCCGCAGCGTGGCGGGCCATCCTGTCGCGGGGGTCGATCGTCACCCGCCGGCCGCCGAGCCCCGATGGGACGGTCGTGTGGTCAGCTCTCGAGTACGGGGCGCACGTTCGCGACGTCTACCAGCTGTTCCACGACCGGGTCAGGGACATGTTGACCAAGGACGGCCCGACATTCCGCAACTGGAACCAGGATCGGGCCGCCATCGAGGGTCGGTACCAGGAGGAGGATCCCGGTCGGGTCGCCTATCGGCTGGCGGTGACCTCCGGCGAGGTCGCCGATATCGTCGACCGGATTCACGGTGATCAGTGGAACCGGACCGGGGCCCGTTCCGACGGCTCGACCTTCACGGTCGCCTCGCTCCTGGATTACCTGCTCCACGACGTCACCCATCACGTACACGACGCCGAAGCCGGGTTCGAGGCCATCGCCGAGGCCGATGCCGAGCTCGCCGACGACCTCGACAGTGATGGGGTCGACGGCGACGGGACGGAGGGCGACGAGCCACCCGGCGACTCGATGAACGGCGACGAGCTCGACGGCGACGAGTGAGCACCCACCGGTGCCGATGACCACGTTCGACATCGACGCTCACGCTGCCGCCGTCACGAGCCTGGTCCGCAAGGCCAGCCGGCGGTCGCTGGCCTGGTACCGAACGGCGATGACGGTGGACAACAAGCTCGCCGAGGGCTACGACCCCGTCACCGAGGCCGACCGGGCCGTCGAGGACGAGATCCGCGAAGGGCTCGAGCGGCTCTTTCCCGACCATGCGATCCTGGGCGAGGAGCGGGGCCTGACTGGCTCCGGTCCGTACCGCTGGACGATCGATCCGATCGACGGCACCCGGGCATTCGTCACCGGCCAACCGATGTGGGGCACCCTCGTCGGGCTCCAAGCCCACGGGGTGCCGATCGCCGGCTGGATGCACCAACCGGTCCTCGACGAGACCCACGTCGCCACCCCGGCCGGAGGCCGGTTGCTCTTCGGCGATCCCGGCCCCGAAGGCAGTGGCCCACGGGGCGCCTCGGTCCCGCTCCGGGCTCGGGACACCACCGAGCTCGGCACGGCGATCATGCTGTGCACCCATCCGGAGATGTTCGCCCCCGGTCCCGAGGCGGAAGCGTTTGCCCGGCTCGACGCCGCGGTCCGCATGACCCGGTACTCGGGCGACTGCGCCAACTACGGCCTGCTCGCCGCCGGCCACGTCGATCTGGTCGTCGAGAACGGCCTCGCCCCCTACGACATCGTGCCGCTCATCCCGATCGTGGAAGCCGCCGGCGCGGTCATCACCGACCTGGCCGGCGAGCTGCCGGTCGACGGTGGCTACGTGGTGGCCGCCGCCACCCCCGAGCTCCATGCGGCAACACTCGCAGTCCTCGCCTGAAGCCCGCACTGCCGGTCTCGCTACAAGGTTCGCAGATGGGCGTCGGTCGTGTAGGTGTAGACGACCACCCCGAGGGCGACGAGACCGCCGACGCTGATCGTCGCTCCCAGCCCGATCACGGTCGCCAGCGAGCCGAGCACGAGGGCGCCGATGGGGAGGAAACCGATCTGGACCAGGGTGAAGATCGCCATCACCCGGCCCATCAGCCGCTCGGGCGTGTTGGCCTGGATCAGCCCCTGGTTCATGTTGATGTAGAAGCCTCCGGCCAACCCCATCACGAACGCCAACGGGATCAGATAGCCGTAGGACGGCACTCGACCCATGAGGAACACAACGGTCGATCCGAGCATCATCGCCCGCTGGAACAGCGCCCCCTTGCGGGCCATGTCGCCCTTTCGCATGATGATGGCCGAGCTGATGGCGATCCCGAGCCCCATCACGGCCAGCACCGGGGCGACGTCGCCACCGTCTCCCCCGAGGTCCTGCTGGATGAACGCCTGCAGGGTCACCATCACGGCCGGATTGACGCTGAAGCTCGCCGCGATCAACAGCAGGAACAGCTTGGCCACGGCCCGATCGGCTCGGATGTGGGCGATGGCCTCTCGGACCTGCGACCAGACCGAGCCGGCGTCGGATGCAGGCTCATTGGCCGGAACCCGCAGGGGGATCAGTGCGAGCAATCCGACGGCCAGCAGCAGCGTCTGGACCCCGAACGCGCCTTCGAACCCGGCCAGATCGCCGATCACCTGGAGCAGGACGGGTCCAGCGATCATGGCCAAGGTCATCGCGATCGCATTGACTGCGATCGCATTGAACAGCTGCTCGGGGCTCACGAGGGCGGGCACCAACGCTGCCCGGACCGGCTGGCCGATCGCCTGGGCGGCACCGAAGGCCACGGCGAGCGCGAGCACGAGGCCGATCGAGATGAGATCGGCCGCGACCAGAGCCGTTGTGATCCCCATCACGGCCAGGCTCCCGACCTGGCCCACGATCAGCAGCATCTTGCGGTCGTAGCGGTCGGCCCAGGCGCCCGCCTGCAGCACGAGCGCTGCCAGCGGGATGCCCAGCGCGAAGGTCACGAGCCCCTGCCAGAACTCGTCGCGGCCCAACCCGTCGAGCACCAGCCAACCGAAGGTGAACCGCTGGGCGTTGATGACAATGGCGTAGAGGGCGTTGTTCAGCCACAGGTACCGAAACGCGGGAACGGTGAGGGCGCCGGGTACCGGCGCGGTCTCCGCTTCGGTACCGGGCGGCCGCCGCCGGTCGAGGACCACCTAGGAGCGCCCGTCAGCGTGGTCGGTCAGCCGCTCGGGCTCGAGGCCGCGGAGACCGCCCCAGGCGAGGGCGCTGAGGTCGTTGATCAGCTCGTCGCGGTCGAGGCCCCCGACGGTTCCCGACTGCCAGTACCGCATCATGCTCTCGGCTAGACCCATGATCCCGTGCGCCAGCGCCTGGCGGTGGGCGTAGCTGATCTGCGGAACGTCGATCAGCTCGGCGATGCCCTGAGCGATCGAGTGCTCCACCTCACCGGTGATCGTCGCCCACTCGCCGTCTTGGCGGGATGTGCCGCTGAAGAGGATCTGGAAGCCCTCGGTGTCCTCCTCGACGAACTGGGCGTAGGCCCGGAACCCGGCGTCGACCTGCTGCCGGGGGGTCACGGCCTCGGAGGCGGCGCCGACGACAGCGGCCCGGAGCCGGCTCCCGATGTCGCGCAGGACCGCGCTGTACAGGTCGCGCTTGGAGGCGAAGTGCTGGTAGAGCACGGGCTTGGTCACGCCGGCCGAGTCGGCGATGTCGGCCATCGTCGTCTCGTAGAAGCCGCGCTGGGCCAGCACGCAACGGGCGACCTGAAGGAGCTGCTCGCGGCGTTGCGCCGCCGGAAGCCGGACCGGCGCATCCGGTGGAGCGTCGGCGGCGGCATCGGCTGTGACCCGGTAGCCCTCCGCTCGTTGTCCTACCACGTGCCGTCCCTATCTGCTCGGTTCGCCGCCTTCACTGCGTAGTTGAACACAATCGAAGGAGCAAGAATAACCGAGCCGGCGATCAAGCAGAAAGTAATGGCGCCGGTCAACAAGCTGTTGAAGTTGAAGACGAAACCGGCGAAGAACAGAATCGTCGCCGTGGCGAACAGTCCGGTCCCGGTACGCAAGCCCTTCGAGACCCAGCCGGCGACTCTGCCCCGCGCAATCAACACGGGGTCCGGCGGCTCGTTCATGGACTCCAGCCTGCCGCACCGAGTAGCGCCTTGACACGTCGGTTGAGGATCTGCAGCGACAGGTGCTCTTCCACCACCGCTCGATTGGTTGCCAGCATCGCGGCCGGTGGGTTCCTCAACGCTGCGGCCACAGCGTCGACGTCGGCCGGATCGAGCCAGTCGAAACCGAGCGCTCGCAACTCCTCGGCCGCAGGGTACCGGCCGACTGCGACCGGCCGACGATGGATGGCGGCCTCGATCGGGGGATTGCCGAAGCCCTCCCACAGCGACGGGAACACGACGAGGTCGGAGGCGGCGTACGCATCGGCCATGGTGATCCCCTGACCCAGGTCGGCCAGGGATGTGCGCAGCACCCGGCAGCGGGCTCGACCGAGCACCGCCGACAGCTCGTCGGCGTAGTCCTCTTCAGCCGGGCCAGGCAGCCAGTAGGTGCCACCGACCGCCTCGACCAGTGCGATCGCGCCGGGGATGTTCTTCCGGGCGATCGCTCGTACCGGGTGGACGACGAGCGGCTCGTCGTCGATCACGGCGAGCGCTCGGCGGACGAGAGCCCGGTCTCCCGGGGCCTCGTCGGTGTCGAACCCGTTGTAGATGGTCGTGGCCGCCACGCCGCGCTCGGCCAGCTCGCGCTTCGTGAAGGCGTTGATCGTGACGTGGATCCACGCCGGGTCGTCAGGCGGGAGCTCGCCGATGTGAGCGAATCGCTCCCGCTGCCAGGGCGGGTCGTGGTGGTGGAGGATCGCCGGCCGGCCGCCGAGCTCGGCGACGAGGGCCCGGCTGGCCGGGAGGTTCAGCGGGATCGTCAGGATGTTCTCGGCCACGACGACATCGGCGTCGGTCAGCGCCTTGGCGAGCTCGCGGGCGTCGGGAGCGGTCGTGGCGTCGATCTCCAGTCCCTCGACAATTCGGTCGACCGGGCCCTCACCGGCGACTGTGACGGTCCGCCACCCTTGCTCCTCGAAGCAGCGGCGCCACGACTCGGTCACGATCGAGACGCCGTCGGTCAGACCCAACCGGAACGATACGAACGCGCACACCGACGGCACCGGGCTCAACGCTCGAGTGGCCAACCGCGCACCGCGGCGGTGCGTTGCCTCGCCAGGCCCTGCGATCTCCCGGCCACACCACCCCACCGTTCATGCGGCGCACCACTAACTTGGCGTCGATGAGCACTGGGTCGAGCAACGAGGTCGGAGCCGACCAAGCCGGTTCCGGCCTCGACCTCGAGCCGCCGGTCCGAGCGATACTCGACGCCGCGTGGCGACCGCCGGGGTTCTCCGTCCCCAATCCCGGAACCTATCCGCATCAATGGCTCTGGGACTCCTGCTTCCATTCGTTGATCTGGCTTGCGCTCGGTGATGACCGCTCGGCGACCGAACTGGGCAACGCCCTGGCCAATCAGGATCCGATGACGGGCTTCGTGCCTCACCTGACGTACTGGGACGACCCTACTCAGGGCGAGGCGTTCTGGCGGTGTCGGACGACCTCCAGCATCACCCAGCCTCCGATGTTCGGCCACGCCGCCGCTCGCCTCGCGGCCGGAGGGGTTCACCTCGACGACGACATCGTCACCGCGATACGTCGTGGGCTCGCCCATCTCCTGATCGACCGCCCGCGGACGGCAGCCGGTCTCGTACCGGTCTTCCATCCGTGGGAGACCGGCTGCGATGACAGCCCCCGGTGGGACGATCACGGGCACCCGCCGTGGACCTGGTGGCAGGTCAAGGGCGACATCGTCGCCGAGCTGGCCGCCGCCGGAGGGATCCGCGACGGCAAGCTCGGTCGCAGGCGGTCCGGAGGCGGCCGGCGTTTCGAGGTCGGCTCGATCGGGTTCAACGCCCTGGTGGTATGGAACACGCGGCAGCTGCTGGCGTCGCCCGCCGCCGGCGGCGCACCGGAGGCTGGCGAGCTGACCGCCGCCGCCGATGAGCTGGCCGTCGCCATCGCCGACCGGTGGGAGCCCAGCCTCGCCACCTGGGTCGACGACGGTCAGCCGTCGGGCCAGATCAGAACCCTCGATGCGCTGCTCGCGCTCCTCGTCGATCCCCGGCCGGCCGGTTTCGAGCAGCTCGCCGACCCCGACGCATTCGCCGCCCCGTTCGGGCCTCGCGGCGTGCACCGAGCGGAGCCGACCTACGAGCCCGACCGGTACTGGCGCGGTCCGGCATGGCCCCAGTTGACCTACCTGCTCTGGTGGGCTGCCAGCCAGGCGGGTCGAGCGATGCTCGCCGAGGAGCTGGCGAGCTGTCTGATCGCAGGGGCCCTAGCGTCGGGATTCGCCGAGTACTGGAACCCCGAGACGGGGGCTGGCCTCGGCGCAGCCCCCCAGACGTGGACCGGGCTGGCACTGGTCGTCGAGGCCGCCCAGGCCGGCCAGCTAGCAGCTCGGTAGGTCGACGCCTCCCATTAGTGGTCGTCCAGCTACCTGGCAGTCGAGCCGCGGGCGGCTCGGTTCGCCTGCAAGCTCAATAAGCGGGCAACAACCGGTCGAGGTGCACGAAGCAGACGAACAGCGGAACAGCGGCCACCGGGAACGTCGCGAGGTAGGCGAAGGTGTGCCACACCCGCCCGACGATCCACCCGACGTGCAGGATCAGCAGCGTCACCGTCGCCCACAGCACCGTCGGGTCGAGCTCGGCCGACTGCCAGCCCAGGGAGTCCTCTAGCACTTCGTCGTCGACGCCGACGGTCTGGCCTCCGTCGACGGCGCCGTTCGGCACTCCGTCGGCCGGTGGGTCGGAGAGGTCTGGCGGCTCCGAGGTGACCGAAGGCACCGCCACCAAAGCATCGGGGATCACCACCGGTGGCGCCGACGGCTCACCGACGAGCAGCGCGGTCACGACGATGCGCTGCCGGGCCGAGTACTTCGGGTTGCATGCGGTCAAGGTGAGACGATCGTCTCCCTGATCGCCGATGACGGCGACCTCGCTGGGGTGAACGATCAGGTGGCCCCGCTCGACCCCGCCGCCGTCGGGATGGCCTTGCACCTCGTAGCGGAACGTACCGTCGATCGTCTCGACGTCGATGTGGTCGCCCGGCTGCAACCGATCGATGTCGAAGAACGGGGCGCCGTGGGTCGTCCGGTGGCCGGCGATGGCAGCATTCCCGGGCTGCCCCGGCATCGGGGTCGACGGGTAGTGGCCCGGCCCGTTCCGCAGCGTTCCCCGCTCGACGCCCTGCACGATCGTCTTCGTGACCCCGATCGCAGGGATCGTGATCCGACCGATCGCCTCGCCCTCTGCCGGTAGCGGTGCAGGTGCTACCGGTGGGGTCGCCATTGCCCGCGGCGGACCGAGAAGCGACGCTAGCGGACCGTCGAGCCCCCCGGGACGATCGCCAGCGGGGGCGTCGGCCGCTCGGCCTGTGCGTGCGTCATCGGGGTCGGGTGCCTCGACGAGCAACGCGTCGAAGTCGGACTCGAGGGCTTGCTGCGCCCTCCACTCGAGCAGACTCGTCCCCCAGAGCTGATACAGCGCGAACAGCAGCAGCAGCGCGCCGACCCACAGCAGCAGCTGGCCGAGCAGCCGGACCGGATCGAGCGGGGTCAGCGCTCGTTCCCCACCCTCCGCTCGAAAGACCAACGGCGACCGCAGGGCGAGATTGCCCGCGGCCGAGCCCCTGGTCGCAGATCGGCTGGCGGTCATGACGCCACCCATCGGCGCCCGCAAAGAAAAGTTCAGGTGGGGTAGGGCTGGTTCCGGCCACGTATCGTGTTCACGGTGGCTGACGGTCCTCAGACTCCCGCCGACACCGAGCGGTCGGCTGGCGCAACCCGGTCGGAGGGGGTGACCGACGCGCCCCGAACCACGGAACGGTCGACGCTGGCGATGCCCGACAGTCCGGTCATCGAGCTACGAGGCGCGATCAGTCTCATCGACCGCTTCCCGGCACTGGCCGGGGTCGATCTCACCGTCTCCGAAGGGGAGATCCTCCTGGTCAGAGGGCCGAACGGCGCCGGTAAGAGCACGCTGCTCCGGCTCTGCGCCGGCCTGGCTCCGCTCAGCGAGGGCTACGGCGAGGTCCTCGGCTTCCGCCTAGGCGACCGGCGCCAGCGGCGGGAGCTCCGGCGACAGACCGGGCTGCTGGCCCACTCGACGTTCCTCTACGACGAGCTGACCGTCGAGGAGAACCTGGTGTTCTGGGCTCGGGCCAACCGCATCGATCTGGCCGCAGTCGAACCCGTCCTCGATCGTCTCGCGCTCAGCAACCGCCTCCGCACCGTCAGGGTCGCCAACCTGTCGGCGGGGCAGCGGCGGCGAGCCTCGTTGGCCGTGCTCGTGTGCCGGCGTCCCCGGCTGTGGCTGCTCGACGAGCCCCACGCCGGGCTCGACGTCAACGGTCGGGACTTCGTCGACGGACTGATCAAGCACGCCATCGCCTTCGGGGCGACCGTCTTGCTCGCCTCCCATGACTACGATCGAGCCGGCGACATCGCCTCCCGAACGATCGTGATCTCCGGGGGCCAGATCCAGGACGACGTCCCGTCGGCACCGCCGGCGCCACCATCGACCCGGCCGGTCGAGCCCGGCGGCCCCCGGTGGCGCCCCGGTACCGGAGACAACGAGCCGGCGTCGACCGGCCGCAGGACGAGCTAGCGGACCATGCTGCGCGACACGTGGCTGATGGCGGTCAAGGACCTGCGGATCGAGCTCGGGTCCCGGGTCGTCACGGCCCAGATCCTCCCGTTCGGCCTGCTGGTGCTGATCTTGTTCGGGTTGGCGATCTCCCCCGATCTGCTTGTGACCGGAGACGCCCGCCGGTCGGTTCTCGAAGAGATCGCACCTGGTCTGTTCTGGCTGGCCGTGCTCCTGTCGGCCCTCATGGCACTGGCCCGGGCGTTCGCCCTCGAGGCCGACGACGGGAACCTCGACGCCCTGCGGATGGCCGGTATCGACCCAGCAGGGGTCTTCCTCGGCAAGGCACTGGCCGTTGCGGTCCAGCTCGTTGCCATCGAGGCCGTGCTGGGCTTCGGGGCCGTGGTCGTGTTCGGGGTGCCGCTGTCCGACCCGCTGCTGCTGGCGGTCACCCTGGTCCTCGCCACCTTCTCGATCACGCTGGCCGGCACCCTCTACGCTGCGTTGGCCTCGGGCCTGCGGAGTCGGGATACGCTGGTACCGCTGCTGGTGCTGCCGGTGCTGGCGCCCGTGCTCCTCGGTGCGACGCTCGCCACCCGAGATGCCCTGTTCGCCGATCCGGCAGTCCCGGGCTGGTCCTGGGCCATGTTGCTGGCGGTTTTCTCGCTGCTTTACCTGGGAGTTGGGATGCTCGCCTTCGGCCCCTTACTGGAGGAAACGTGAGCCGATCTGAACGGTCGTCCGACACCGACGTCGACGACACCGGTGGTCAGGCGGTGCCTGGCGACCACGCCGACGACCGGCCAGCAACGCCCCCGCCGGCTCACACCGGTTCGATGGCGACCCGCCGGCTCGGCGTCGCCGCCCTCGTCGGGCTCACCGCCACGCTCCTGTTCGGGCTGGTCATCACCGGACCGGAGGAGACGCAACGGGACGCAGCCCGGCTGCTCTACATCCACTTGCCAACGATCGCCGTGACCTACCTGGCGTTCTTCCTCACGTTGGTCGGCAGCGTCATCTACCTACGGAGGGGCTCGGCCTTCTGGGACCTCGTCGCCGGCGCATCCGGCGAGATCGGCGTGCTGTTCTGCGGGTTCGTGCTCGCTTCCGGTGCACTGTGGGGCAAGCCCACCTGGGGCGTCTACTGGCAGTGGGATCCTCGGCTCACGAGCACCGCGGTCCTGTTCGTCATGTACATCGGCTATCTGGCCGTTCGCCGCCTCGAGCTCCCACCGGACGTCCGCTCCCGGCGGGCCGCCATACTCGGGATCGTGAGCTTTCTCAACGTGTTCATCGTCCACTATTCGGTCCAGTGGTGGCGCGGCCTCCACCAAGGCCAGACCATCGGTCTCGACACCAAGATCGAGGGAATGATGCTCTTCACCCTGTTTCTCGCCCTCGCGTCGTTCCTCGTCCTGTACGCCTGGCTCCTCATCCACCGCTTCCGGGTTGCGTGGCTGGCCCGAGAGCACGACGATCTCGGCCTGGCCCGGGCCCTGGCCGAGCGTCGAGCCGAGAGCGGTCGCCGCGTGTCGCCGAGGGTGTCCTGATGTACTGGGAGTTCGTCATCGCAGGGTACGCGATCGTCTTCGGTGGCGTCGCCCTGTACGCCGCCAACGTCCTGCGCCAGGGTCGTGCCCTGTCGAAGAAGGTTCCGCCGGAACGGAGACGGTTCCTTGACTGAGCTCGACCTGACGCCCCGCGACCCCGGCGAGGTGTCGCGTTCGGTCGGTCGTCGCCGCTCGCTGCGGAACCTCGTCATCGTCGGCGGGCTCACCCTGGTGCTGGCGTTCGTCCTGTACCAGGCGCTGACGAGCGCCCGGGTGTTCTTCTACAACGTCGACGAAGCGGTCGAGCGCCGCGGGGAGCTCGTCGACCAGACGTTCCGCATGCAGGGAACGGTCGTGTCCGAGGCCGACATCGACGGTTCGGGGGCCCTGCGGTTCACGATGGCGTTCGGTGACGCGGCCGCCGAGGTGCGCCACACCGGCGACGAGCCGTCCGGCTTGTTCGACACGGGGGAGAAGGTGCTCGTCGAGGGCCGGTGGGAGGGTGAGGTGTTCCACTCCCACCAGATCCTCGTCAAGCACTCCGAGGAGTACGTGGAGGACAACCCCGAACGGCTCGACTACGAGGTCGAGCCGGCAGGCGTCGAGTAGCCCGGCCGTGAACGCCACGCTCGGCTTCGGCTTCGTGGTGCTCGGCCTCTCGGCGTCGGTGTTCGGTGCCGCCGGCGGTGCGTACGCCCTGCTCAGCCGTCGCCTCCACCTTTTGACCACGATCCGCCAGTGGGTGTGGCTGGTAGTCGCCGCCTCGGTCGGTGCCTTCGTCGTGATGGAAGTCGCGCTGTTTCAGCGGGACTACACGCTGGCCTACGTGAGCAAGGTCGGTAGCGACGACACCCCGACGTTGTTCAATTTCGCCGCGCTCTGGTCGTCGCTCGAGGGCTCGATCCTGCTGTGGGCGCTCGTACTCGGTGGCTATCTGGCGGCCATGGTCGTCAAGTTTCGGTCGCGGCGGAGCGATCCGTTGTTCGGGTGGGCCCTGGTCGTCATGCTCGCCGTCACCGCCTTCTTCTTCGCGTTGATGGTCGGACCGGCCAACCCGTTCCTCACCGTCGAAGTACCACCCGGCTTCAATGGCCCGGGCCCCAACCCGCTGCTCCAGAACCACGTCCTGGTCGCCTTCCACCCGCCGATGCTGTACCTCGGCTACGTCGGGTTCACGGTGCCGTTCGCGTTCGCCGTCGCCGCCCTGATAACCGGCCGGGTGGGCGAGGGATGGTTGCTGGAGACCCGGCGGTGGACGGTCGCCGCCTGGGGGTTCCTCACCTTCGGGATCGTCCTCGGCGCGTGGTGGAGCTACGAGGTGCTCGGCTGGGGCGGCTCCTGGGCATGGGACCCGGTCGAGAACGCGTCGCTGCTGCCTTGGCTCACCGGAACCGCCTTTGTCCACTCGGTCATGGTCCAGGAGCGGCGTGGCATCCTCCGCGTCTGGAACCTGTCGCTGCTGTGCGCCACGTTCGCCCTGACGATCCTCGGGACGTTCCTCACCCGATCGGGGGTCGTCGACTCGGTGCACGCCTTCGCCGACGGGGCGGTCGGCCCGTGGCTCTTGGTGTTCTTTGCTGCGGTTGCGGCGCTGTCGGTCGGCCTGATCGGCTGGCGGGGCGACGAGCTGCGGTCCCAGGGTGCCATCGACAACCCCGTCTCCCGGGAGGGCTCGTTCCTGGCCAACAACCTGCTGTTCGCGGCCCTGGCCTTCGTGGTGCTGCTCGGCACGGTATTCCCCCTGATAGCCGAGGCGTGGGACGGCACCCGGCTCACGATCGGGCGCCCCTATTTCGACTCTCTCGGCCGGCCGATCGGGCTCGTCCTCCTCTTCCTCATGGCCATCGCCCCGCTGCTGCCGTGGCGGAAGGCCTCGACCGAGTTGTTGTCGACCCGGTTGTTCTGGCCGGCGGTGCTCGGGGTCGTGTCGATGGCGCTTGCGCTCGTCCTCGGGGCCCGGGGATTCGCCGCCGTGCTCACCTTCGGGCTCGGCGGGTTCGCCGGCGGGGCTGCGCTGCGCCAGATCGTGCTCGCCACCCGACGCTCGGGCTGGCGGGGCGTCGTCGGACGGACCAACGGCGGGATGATCGTCCATCTCGGGGTCGTGCTCGTCGCCGTCGGCCTGGCGGCGAGCGAGTCCTACAAGAGCGATCGCACCGTCTTGCTCGACGTCGGCGAGTCGGTGACCGTCGAGGGCCACGAGCTGACCTACCTCGAGGCTGGAGCCGACGTCAACGATCGCCGGCTCCGTACCTTCGCCCTCATCGAGATCGATGGTGGCGACGTCTACGCCCCGGCGATCACGAACTTCCGCCGCTCGGGCGTAGTCGTACCGACGCCGTCGGTCCGTAGCGGTGTGACCGAGGACCTGTTCTTCGTGCTCGACGAGCTCCCGGCCAGAGCCGACGACGCGATCCGGCTCAGAGTCATCGTCCGGCCGATGGTGGCCTGGATCTGGGCCGGTGGGGGCCTGATGGCACTCGGGACCGCCTTGGCTCTCGTTCCGGGTTCGCGGCGTCGGTCGGTCGGCCCGCTGGCCTCTCCGGCGAGCGAGCCCGATCCAGCCGAGCGGGCGACGGCGGGGACCGGCGCGGCCCCCGGTCGGGCGGCCGACAGCGAACCCGAGCTGGTGGGCGACTGATGGCCGCCGGCGGGTCCCGGGTTCGGTGGGTCTCGGCCGGCGTTGCCGTCTTCATCGTCGCCCTGATCGGCGTGCTGGCCGTCGGTTCCGACGACCGGCTCGCAGCGACCAACGACGTGCTCGGTCAGCGAGTCCCCGAGGTCAGCGGTCCGTCGCTCACCGGCGGCCGTTACGACATCGACAACGCCAGAGGCACGTGGGTGGTGGTCAACTTCTTCGCCACCTGGTGCGCAGGGTGCATCAACGAGCACCCGGAGCTGATCGCCTTCAACCAGTGGGCGGAGTCGACCGGCGAGGCGGAGCTGGTGGCCGTGGTCTTCAACGACCCCGCCGACGCCGTCGCGGCGTTCTTCGACGAGAACGGCGGTGGCTGGCCGGTGCTCGACGAACCGGGCATCGCCATCGACTTCCAGGTAGCCCAGATCCCCGAGACGTTCGTGATCGCGCCGTCGGGACAGGTCGTCCAGCACATTCAGGGCGAGGTCACGGCCGACGCCTTGATCGAGGTGATCGAGGGCACGTGATGGCGAAGAAGACGACGAGCCGTCGGCGGCTGATCGCCTGGGTCGCGGTGGTGGCGACCGCCATCGGCCTGCTGGTGGTGGCCACCGTCGACCGGGGCGGTGTGGAGACCGACACCGAGCGGAT
>Ga0224508_10000835_pt1 | contig 28649 bp, 29 predicted proteins | sample SF_Jan12_sed_USG_4_FD_170157 | JGI IMG/M metagenome (GOLD analysis project Ga0224508, IMG submission 170157) | Sediment microbial communities from San Francisco Bay, California, United States - SF_Jan12_sed_USGS_21 | ecosystem: Environmental > Aquatic > Marine > Sediment | place: USA...
CCAGAAGACCTCGGCGACCTCGATTTGGTCCGGGCCGGAACTGGTGGGCTGCGTGGGAGACAGTCTTTCGTAATGCGTGCCGAGCTCGAACCGCTCAGACGTGGAGGCGGCATCGTTCTGGGCCAGCACTATTCGCCCCTGCTGCTCGGCGCCCGGCGCTGATTGAGTCACCGTCTGGGTCTGGGCAGCCAGCTGGTTGACCGCGGCGGAGCCGATGTCCGTGACGGCGGGCTCTGCGCTCTCCTCCCGAAAGCCAAGCTGCCAACCGACAAGGAGCACGGCGACCGCTAGGACGGCTGCGATGACTCGGGTCACTGGTTTTCCGCTGATCATATCGGTGCTCCTTTCGGTGTCTCTTAGCGCAGGCCTTGAACGTAGCTCGCGACGGCCTGCAACTCGTCCTCTTGCAGCCGGGCCGCCATGGTGCGCATCATCTGGTTCACGGACGTGTCTGAACGGCGTGTGCCGGCCGCATAAGCTCTGAGCGTGTTGACGGTGTACGTCGCGTGCTGAGCTTGAATAACAGGGTAGGCCGCCAGCGGGTTGCCCTTGCCAGCGGGACCGTGACAGGCGATGCATGCAGCAACGCCCCGCTCGGGCAGACCACCCCGGTAGATCCGCTCTCCGAGCGCCACCAGCTCCGGGTCGGCGCCCCCCGGGATGATCGTCTGCGCCTCATAGTAGGCTGCCAGGTCCCGCATATCTTCTTCGGTCAGGTTGGCGGCGAAGCTCGTCATGAGTACGTTCTCGCGTTCTCCCGACTGGAAGGCCTGTAGCTGCCTCACGATATACGCCGCGTGCTGGCCGGCAAGACTCGGCCACTCCGCCGTGATGCTGTTGCCGTCGACTCCATGACAGGACGCGCACACGACCGATTTCGTCTGGCCCGCGGCAACCGAGCCTCCCGCATCCTGGGCCATGCCCTGGGTGCCCCACAGGAACGCGCATCCGACGAGCACGGCGGGACTCGCCCAGCGCAGAATGTCGCCGATCGGTTGAATTGCAGCCCTGATCACGCCCGGTATACCTCGAATCCTTGCCCTGCCAAGCGGCGGCAAATTGTACACTAATCCACCGAACGCCCGCAGTTCAGCGGCCCGGAGCAGCGGATCTATCTTCATGCCCAGCTTCTCGACGCCAACCTTCATTAAGAGTGCCCACGATACGCATCAGTTCCCCGCCGACGTGGGCCGGGAAGTCGCGGTTGCCGGGCGCTCCAACTCGGGCAAGTCAACCGCGATCAATGCGATCGTGCGCCGGCGCAACCTCGCCCGGACCAGCAAGACCCCGGGTCGAACCCAGCTGATCAACTTCTTCAGCCTTGGCGAGGACCGGCGGCTGGTCGATTTGCCCGGCTACGGGTATGCGAAAGTGGCTGAGTCGGTGCGTCGGCATTGGCGCGGTCTGCTCGAGGCCTACTTTCGGCAGCGGGAGTCCCTGGTTGGGCTGATCATCACGGTCGATATTCGACGCGGCCTCAACGATCTGGACCGCGTCATGCTGAACTGGGCAGGGGATGCTCAGGTCCCCGTTGCCGTGCTCCTGACCAAGGCAGACAAGCTCAGTCACAGTGCCGGCCTCAACCGGCGCGCCGAGGTCGCCAAATCGGTGCCGGGCGGCGTGCCCGTGGTCCTGTTCTCGGCCCCCGGGAAAAGGGGGGTCGAGGAGGCGCGTGAGCTTCTGGGGGCGTGGCTTGAACCCGGAGAAGGCTGACCAAAAAAGAGACCCCGGGTGCGGGATTCAGGGGATACACCCGGGGTTGAGGATCCCGGTATGGGGTAAGACCGGGAAACGCCCGCTAAGGGAGGCTAGCGGGGAGCGTCTTTCGTACGCCCGCAGAGTTAGTCCCGCGGCCGGCGAAAAAGTTCAATAGCCCCCTCTCGGCGCGGGGGTTCGGCGGCCGGCTCACGCGGTCAGTGGGCTTCGTCCCAGTTGGCGCCCAAGCCCCAGTCGACCTTCAACGGCACCTCGAGCGTCGCCGCGGCCTCCATGATGCCTGCCACCTCGCAAGCCAACGCTTCCGCCGAGTTCTCGGCAACCTCCAGGACCAGCTCGTCATGGACCTGCATGATCAGCCGGGCGTCAGCGCCTTCGTTCCCGAGCCACTCATCCACCCGGATCATGGCGCGCTTGATGATGTCCGCCGCCGTACCCTGCATCGGCGCGTTGATGGCGCTGCGCTCCGCATACTGGCGCCGTTGGTGATTGCGGGATGCAATCTCGGGCAGGTACAGGCGGCGCCCGTAGACTGTTGAGACGAATCCCTGCTCGCGGGCACTCGCTCGGGTCTCATCCATGTAGCGTTTAACGCCCGGGTAGCGGGCGAAGTACAGATCGACGTATTCCTGGGCTGCCGAGCGTTCGATTCCCAGTTGTTTGGCCAGGCCAAAAGCGGACATCCCGTAGATCAGGCCAAAGTTGATGGCCTTGGCCGAGCGACGCTCGGCGTCCGTCACCATCGAGCGTTCAACGCCGAACACTTCCGCGGCAGTCGCTCGATGGATGTCTTGATCATCGGCACAAGCCCGCGTCCTGGGAAAGATGGGCCATGATCCGCAGCTCGATCTGGGAGTAATCGGCCGCGAGCAGCAGGTAGCCTTTCGGGGCTACGAAGGCCTGCCGGATTCTTCGCCCTTCCTGTGTACGGATGGGGATATTCTGCAGGTTGGGGTCCGAGGAGGAGAGCCGCCCCGTCGCCGCCACCGCCTGATGATAGGAGGTGTGGATCCGGCCCGTGTCTGGATTGATCTCCAGGGGGAGCTTGTCCGTGTAGGTCGACTTGAGCTTGGCCAGTGCTCTGTACCGCAATATGAGGCCCGGCAGCTCATACTCCGCCGCGAGCTCCTGGAGGACCCCCTCTGCCGTGGAGGGTTGTCCCTTGGGCGTCTTACCGAGCACGGGTAACCCCAGACGGTCGTAAAGGATCTCCTGCAGCTGCTTCGGAGAGTCAAGGTTGAAAGGTCCCCCCCCTTCGGCATAGGCTGCGGCTTCTGTTTCCGCCATGATTTCGGCAAGCTCCTGGCTCTGCCGCCTCAGCATCTCGGCGTCCACGAGCACGCCACGATATTCCATTTTCTGCAGCACGCTCACCAGAGGCTGCTCGATCTCCAGGTAGAGGTGCTCCAACTCGGGTATCGCCTGGAGCTTCGGCCAGAGGGCCTGGTGGATCCGCAGGGTGATGTCCGCGTCCTCCGCCGCGTAGTGCGCCGCGGTCTCGATATCGACCTGATCAAAGCTGATCTGCTTAGCACCCTTTCCTGCGACGTCCTCGTACTTGGTCGTCTCGACGTTGAGGTACTTCGAGGCCACGGAATCCATGTCGTGGCGCGTCGCCGTGGAGTTGAGCACGAACGACTCGAGCATTGAGTCATAGGTAATTCCGCGGAGCTGAATATTGTGATTCAGAAACACGTGCGCGTCGTACTTCAGGTGGTGCCCCACCTTTTTTGCGGGCCCTTCCAGCCAGGGTTTGAGGGTCTCCAACACGCGTTCTCTGTTCAGTTGGTCCGGAGCACCGGGATAGCGGTGTGCTAACGGGATATAGGCTGCTCTGCCGGGTTCTGTGGCCAGCGACAGACCGACAATCTCGGCACGCATGTAGTTGAGGCTCGTGGTTTCCGTATCGACGGCCACCAGCTCCGCGGCCTCGAGCCTCTCGAGCCAGTCCTCCAGCGCCCCTTCCGTGAACACGGTCTGGTACTCGACAGCGGTGTTTGCCCTTTCGGTCGTTGTCTCGCCATCCGCCACCCGCCGGAGCAGTGTCCGCAGTTCCAACCGCTCGTAAAGTGCGCGTAGCTTATCGGTGTCCGGCGGGCGGAGTTTCAGGCCGTCGGGCTCAACCGGCAGGGCCAGGTCGCAGACGATGGTCACCAGCTCCTTATACAAGGGCAGGGTGTCCAGGCTCTCTCGAAGCCGCTCGCCGACCTTTCCGCCCACCTCGTCAGCGTGATCCTTCAGGGTCTGGAGGTCGCGGTGTTCGCCGAGCCATTTCGCGGCCGTCTTTGGCCCAACGCCCGGAACACCCGGTATGTTGTCGGAGCTATCCCCCACGAGTGTCAGATAGTCCACCATCTGCTCAGGCGATACGCCGAATTTCTCGCGCACCCCGTCCGTGTCCAGCCGCGTGTCGCTCATCGTGTTGACGAGCGTCACCTGGTCATTGACGAGCTGCGCCATGTCCTTGTCGGACGTAGAGATCAGCGTGTCGATTCCCGCATCGCTCGCCCGAGTCGCCAGGGTCCCGATGACGTCATCCGCTTCGACCCCGTCCACTCTGAGGACAGGGATACCGATGGCCTCCACGGCCTCGAGCAGGGGCTCGATCTGAGGCCGCAGGTCCTCCGGCATCGGCGGCCGATTGGCCTTGTAGTCCGCGTAGAGATCATCGCGAAACGTCTTGCCCGGCGCATCGAAGATGACCGCTATCCGCTCGGGCTCGAAGTCATCCAGGAGCTTGTAGAGCATGTTCAGGACCCCGAGCACGGCGCCGGTTGGCTCTCCCTTGCTGGAGGTGAACGCGGGCAGTGCGTGATACGCGCGAAAGAGATACGACGAGCCATCCACGAGCACGAACGGCTTCGTGGCAGGTCCCGTCGATTGATCGGCAGCTTCGTCTGGAGGCGCGGATTTCGGGCTCATGTCTTAGCCGTCGCCGTCGGAGGGTTCTTCCTCCCCCTCGGCGCGCTCTTCACCGGCCTGCTCCTCGACGGCGACAGCGCCCGAGGATTCTGATTGCGGCGGGGTGAGTGTGAGCGGACCCTTCTGACCACAACCGGACAGCATCGAGGCGACAAGCATGAGAAACGTGCAGGTGAGCCGAGCAACCGTCATGAAAGACATTCTCGCACGCGAGCACTCGCCGCCGACATCACTCCGTCTCGCCGAGCGTGCCCGCGATTCTCCGATAGGCTTCCCGAAACGGTATGCCCTCCTCGATCACGAGCCGATTGGCGCGCGCGGCTGCGTCGAGCTCTGGGTCCAACTGAATGTTGTCTGCGCGGAAGGAGACGCCACCCAGCGCATGGGCCATGATGGCGCACGTGTCTTCGGCGAGATCCACGACTCGGAACAGTGGCGCCTTGAGTCGCTGCAGGTCCCGTTGATATCCGGAATTGAGCTTCGTGGTGATCGACAACACCTCCGTTAACGCCCCCACGGCAACGGCCTGGGCGCTGCGCACCAGCTCGAATACGTCCGGGTTTCGTTTCTGGGGCATGATGGACGAGCCGGTGGTCATGTCATCCGGGAGGGATACGAAGGCAAACTCGCTCGTATAGAACAACAGCAGATCCGCAGCCAGCCTCCCGAGATCCCCCAGCAGCAGCGTGATCTCGAACATCAGTGCGGCCTCAGCCTTGCCGCGGCTCAGTTGAACGGCCGTGACCGGCTCCTGGTTGGCGGCGAAGTCGAGCGCCCGACGCGTCGAATCGCGGTCCAGGTCGACCCCGGGGGTCCCGTAGCCGGCGGCGGAGCCCAGCGGATTCAGGTCCGCGCGCCCCTTCGCGGCGTCGAGCCCACGCGCGTCGTCGCGCAGTTCCGCGGCAAAGCCTTCCGCCCAGAGCCGGACCGAGCTCGGCATCGCCGGCTGCATATGGGTATAGCCGGGCAAAGGAATCTCACCCTGGCGCTCGACGAGCGCGTCCAGCGCCTCTGCCACCGCCGTCGCACCGGATTGAAGCGTCTCAGCCGCGTCCTTCAGATACAAGCGCAGTGCGGCCAGCACCTGGTCGTTCCGCGACCGTCCCAGGTGGACGCGTCCACCTGCGGGCCCGATCCGTTCGACGAGTCGAGACTCAAGCGCGCCGTGGGCGTCCTCTTCGTGGAGGCTGATGGCCCATTTGCCCCGGCCGTGTTCCTCGCCGAGCTCCGCGAGCCCACTGCAGATGGCCTCACAGTCCTCGGCGCCCAGGAGCCCCTGCTCGTTCAGCATGCGTGCATGGGCGATGGAGGCCAGAACATCGTACCTGACCAGCCGCGCGTCGAGGCGGTGGTCGTCCCCGGCGGTGAACCTGAGGATGCGCTCATCAAGCGGCGCGCCTTTGTCCCATAGCCGTGGCATCGGACGCTAGCCCTGTTGCTCCGCCGGACTGAGATTCTCGATGTCGTTGACGACCAGCGTGCCCATGCCCTCGTTGGTGAAGACCTCCAGCAGCAGGCTGTCCGGGAGGGCATAGGAGATGACGTGCACACGGGGCACGCCCCCCGTGAGAGCCCGCTCGATTGCGGTGGCCTTCGGCAGCATGCCGTCGGTCAGCCGACCCTCTTCCCGGAGCCTAGCCAGACCGGCGATGTCGAGATAGGAGATCACCGAACGCGGATCATCTATCGACTCCAGTATCCCCGGCGCGCCCGTGGCGAGCATGAGCTTCTCGGCGCCCAGGGCGACCGCGATCGCTGCGGCGACCGTGTCCGCGTTGATGTTCAGGAGCGTCCCCGATTCATCCGCGGACAATGGGCTGATGATTGGAACGAGATCGTTATCCAGCTGCTTCAGGACGATGCTGGTGTCCACCTCGTGGATGTCACCCACGAAACCGTAGTCCACCGTCTCCCCGGAATCGCCGCTCCTGGGTACGGGGGGGCGGCGGTGTGCCTTGATGAGCCCGGCGTCGACACCGCTGATGCCCACGGCGGGAATCCCCAGATCCCTGCAGGCGGCCAGCAGTCGCGTGTTGATCTGTCCGTTCAAGACCATCATGGCGACTTCCAGTGAGCTCTCGTCGGTGACCCGGCGCCCATCCACGAACTCGGTGGAGAGTCCGAGCGCCCTGGCGAGCTCCGTGGATTGCGGGCCTCCGCCATGGACCACGACCACGCGGATTCCGACGCCCTGGAGGATGCCGACCTGCTCCATGAGCGCGCGCGTGGAGTCGGGCGTTGCGAAGGCATCGCCGCCGGCCTTCAAGACGAACACCTTGTGCTTGAACATCCTAATGTACGGTGCCGCGCGCTTCAGCGCGTTCACGGCGATGGCCCTCTCGTTTCGACTGAGTCGCGGCATGATCTGCTAACCCTTCAACATCTGGTGGAGCACGGCCATCTGTGCCTTCATCCGATTATTCGCTTCCTGGATCACCACACTGCGTGGCCCGTCGAGGATGCGATCTGCCACGACGACACCGCGACGAACCGGCAGACAATGCATGAAGCGACAATCCTCGCGAGCGTTGTCGAACCATGGCTCATCGACACACCAGTCCACCAACTCCTCCCGCAGCGCCTGGTCGCCTATGCGGTCGCCATAGTGAGAGGTCGAAGACCAGGACTTCGCGTAGATGGCGTGCGCGCCTTCCATCGCCTCTCTCCGATCGGCGGTCTCCATGACGCTGCCGCCGGTTTCCTCGGCGACCCGGCGGCTCTTCGCCATGATCGGTTCCGGAAGCTCGAAGCCGGGGGGCCGCAACACCACCACGTCCATCCCCCGCTGCGCCGCCATCTGCACCGTCGCTGCGGGGACCGCGAGCGGCAACGCGCGCGGGTGATAAGCCCAGGACAGCACGAAACGACCACCGTGGGCGGGTATCGCCAGGTCATCCAGCGTCTTCCAGTCCGCAAGACTCTGGCAGGGGTGCTGAATGGCTGATTCCATGTTGATGAGCGGCACGTCGACCAGGGACGCGAGATCCTCGAATTCCCGGTCTGCCAGATCGTCCTCGAGACTCCTTCGCTCGGCGAAGGCACGGATGCCGAGCGCATCGCCGTAGGAGGCGATCACGGGGACCGCCTCGCGAACATGCTCCGCGGCGGCGCCGTCCATGACGATCCCGGGACGGGCTTCCAGGCCATGAATCGACATCTCCGGGGAGATGACGAACGAGCCGCCGCCCAGACGCACCATGGCCGCCTGGAACGAGGCCAGTGTTCGCAGGGACGGACTGAGGAAGAGCAACGACAACACCTTGCCTTCCAGCGCGCGCGGCTCGGGCTCTCGTTCGAGCCGGCTCGCCAGCTCGAGCAGGGCACCGATCTCCTCGGTCGAGAAATCGGTCAGATTATTGAAGCGTTTCACTGTTCAACTCCTCCAGCGCCTGTACGAGCTCTTCCACATGCTGATCTTCGAGAATGAGTGGGGGCAGCAGCCGCAGGACATGCGGGTCGGCGCTGGTTCCGGCGAGAATCCCTTTTTGCAGCAACGCCTCCTGGACTCGGGCTGCGCGCGGCGCGGTCTTCAGCCCGATCAAGAACCCGGCCCCCTGGATACCGGTGATCGGACCGCAGAGACACCGCTCCCGGATCAGCCCGGCAAGCTCCTGTACCCGGGTCAGCAGGCGATCCTCTTCGATGACTTCGAGCACGGTTCTGATTGCGGCGCAGGCCAAGGGCCCGCCGCCGAACGTCGTTCCCATCGCGCCGGGCCCGAGATCCGCGGCCAGGGCGTTGGTCATGATCACGGCCCCACACGGGAAGCCGCCGCCCAGCGCCTTGGCCGTCGTCAGTAGATCGGGCCGCACGCCGTAGAGGTCGGCGCCGAAGGGTGTGCCCAATCGCCCGACTCCGGTCTGTACTTCGTCGAGTATCAGGATCGCCCCATTCTGGTCGCAGAGCTCCCGCGCTGCTGTCATGAACTGGGCAGAGAAGTCGAATGCACCCGCAACGCCCTGAACGGGCTCGATGATGACGCCGGCGGTTTCGTTGTCGACGGCGGCACTGAGCGCGGCCACGTCGTCGCGCGGGACGAATTGCACGTTGAAAGGAGTTCGTGGAAAGCCGTACCAGCGATCCTGCGCACCCCAGGTGACGGCGGCGGCGGCGGCGGTGCGGCCGTGGAACGCATGCTCCACCGCGACGATGGTCGAACGCGATGTCGCCTGCAACGCGATCCGCAAGGCGTTCTCGTTGGCCTCCGCGCCGCTGTTGACGAAAAACACCCGTGTGAGTCCATCGGGCGCAAACGCGGCGAGCCTGTCAGCCGCCTCATCTCGGATGCGAAGGCTCACGAGGTTGCTCTGGAAGAGCAGCGCCCCGGCCTGCTCGGCGATGGCTGCCGTGAGGCGCGGGTGCCCGTACCCCAGGGACGCGACCGCATGGCCGCCGTAAAGATCCAGGACTCGCCGGCCGGCTGGATCCCGAAGATAGACGCCCTCGCCGGTTACCGGCTCGAATGGCAGCAGTGGATAGACCTCGCTCAGGTTGGCCGTTACCGCGCTCATCAGACCCATCCCGCCGGGGCAACCAGGAGCCCTTCGGAGTCCGGCCACCCGGCAATGCGATTCACCCACTGGATGGCCCCTCCCGCGGCGCCTTTGACGAGGTTGTCCAGGACGCAACATACGGCGATCGCGCCTTCGTCGACACTGATACTCAACACGGCGTTGTTCGTGCCGACGATGTCCTTCAGGCGTGGGGGCGAAGCGGCAACGCGTACGAAGCTCGAGTCCGCATAGAACGTTGTGAGCTTGGCGGCCATCTCCTCTTCTTCCACCGCCTCTCCCAAGCACTGCGCGAACACGGTCGCGTGTATGCCTCGAGCAAAGGGTCCCGATTGCGGAACGAAATGCAGTGCGATGTCCCGCCCCGTGGCGGCCCGCGTCAATGCGCAGACTTCCGGATGGTGTCGATGGCGCAGCGGTTGATAGGCAAACAGATTGCTCTGGCGCATCGGATGGTGCGTGGTGTCACGGGGTGTGCGCCCGGCTCCGGTGCTGCCCGTCACTGCGCTCACGAAGAACTCCGGCTCTGCGAGGCCCAGTGACAGCAGGGGGACGACTGCCAGCAGCATCGCGGTTGCGAAACAACCGGGCTGCGCGGCATGAGCGGTTTCCAGGGCATCCAGGTGCTCGGGAACCGCACAGCTGAACGACGCCAACCGATCGGGTGCCGGGTGCTCTTGCCCATAGACCGCCGTGAACTGCTCCGTCGAGGCGTAGCGAAAGTCCGCTGATGCGTCGACCACGGTCATCTGGAGGTCGGCGCGCTCGGCCGCTCCCAGTAGTTGATCGACCAGGCTGGCGGAGGCGCCATGGGGTGCGGCCGAGACGACGATCCAGCGCGGGCGGTCGGTGAGTCCGGCGATGGCCTGCTGGACAGAGATGAACTTCTGATCTGGGTAAACGGTGGCCAGGTGTCCGAATGCCCCGCCGATGAGCTCCCCCTGGCGGCTGCTGGATACGGCGCCTGCGAGCTCAAGCCGCGGATGCTGGGCGATCAAGCGCAGCAGCTCACCGGCCACGTAGCCCGAGCCGCCCAATACAATGGCGGGCAGCGCCTCGGTCACGGTGCAACCTCCGTGAGCGGCGAGTCCAGACCGATGCGATCCTGGATGAGGTCGCCCAGGTCGGCCCCATGGGTGAGCGCGTTCGCCGCGCGCACCTCGAGCCGCCGCTCGATGATCTCTATTCCCACCAGATTGTCGGTGGCGGGTCCCGTCACGGCGACAGGTTCGATGTCGAACTCCTCGCGCAGCAGCTTGACCCCTCCCCATGCACCCACGGGGTCGTTCGCACACAGGACCACTGCGCTCAGAGCGTCGCGCACTTCCGGGTCCAGCAGTATGGCCTCGACGCCGTATGCGCCCAGCAGCCCGTCCCCCAGCTCGAACACGATGACATCCGGATTTTCCGCGGCGAGGCTGACCATGAGCTTTCGAGTGAGTCCCGGGGCATTGTCGGACGTCGTACACACCACCCCGTGATCGGTGAAGATGCCGGTGTTGCGCGCGCCCGCATCTTCCATGGCAAGAATGTCCCGCTGGAGCGCAACCCCGGTGGACTTGAAAGCGTCCACCGTGAGGCCGCGCTGGGAGAATCGACTGATGACGGCGCACGCAGCGGCGGTCTTGCCCGAGTTCATACAGGTCCCGGCGAAGGCCACCACGGGAAGGCCGTGCAGGTTCAGGGGCGATGGATCGGCAACCGGAACGTTCTTGACCCGTGCAGGCACCCCGATGCGCTCGCCCAGGTAGGGGAAGTCCAGCACGACCCCCAGCACGCGACACTCGAAGGGGTGACCCTGGTTGGGGTTGATGGAGTCGCATATGCCAAGCACACCGCCCAGATTCAGAAGCTGCACGACGTCGCCCGGCGCGAGCTGCTCGGGGATGTGGCCGGAGTACCCGAAGAGCGCCTTGCGGTGCCCGAGGGCACCCACGATGACGTCCCCGCGTTTCACCTGCGCCATGCGCCCGCTCGTCAGCTCCAGCGTGTTATAGCGTGACTTGTTGTTTAACACCTCGACCGCAATGAGGACGCCTTCCTCACAGGGGATGTCCGGGCTGACCCGGATCTCTCGCCCGATCTCGGTGTCGAGCGCGACGGAGGCTATCTTGTCAACGACGACAGGCCGCATGTTCTCAACCCTCCGGTTTCCCTTGCGCGCGCGTGTGCAGCATGCCGGGCAAGGCCAGAATTCTAGAGAAACCCAGCGCATCCGCGGGCGTCCACTCGCCCGCGGATTCCCCGTACTGGCCACGGCTGGCGGCCATCAACGAGTGAGGTGACTCCACGCCGGTGACGAACAGGTGACCCGGTCGAAGCAGGCAGTGCGCAAGACCCGTCACGCGGGCCTGGGAGGATTCGAGCAGCGCTTCGATATCGCGGCACACCGGATCCAGCTGCCGGCCCTCGTGAATGAAGTCACCGTAGGCGTGGCTAACCTGGTCCTTGATGCGCTGCTGGGGTGCCGAGAGCGTCAGCTTTTCCAGCTCCCGGTGGCATGTGAGCAGGATCTCCGCCGACGGCGCCTCGAACGCGACACGGCCTTTCGTCCCCAGGATCGTGTCCCCCAGGTGGATCCCGCGCCCAATGCCGAACCGGGCGCCGATGGTTTCGAGCTCCTCGATCAGCGTCACGGGACTCGAGGCCTTGCGGTTCAGGGAGACGGGCACGCCCCGCAGAAACTCCACTGCGAGCGCTTCCGGCGGTCTGGCCGTATCCAGCGCGCCGGAGCTCAACACCCAGGCGGACTCCGGGATCGTTGTGGCCGAACCCAGGGTCTCGGTGCCTCCGATCGTCACACCCCACAGACCGCGGTTGATGGAGTAAGCGGAGCCGGTCGCCGGACCGGGCAGACCCCGGCTCGCGAGGTACTCGAGCTGATCCTCTCGGGCCCAGGCGTGGTCGCGCACCGGCGCCAGCACGTCGAGCCTGGGTGCCAGCGTCTTGAGCACGATCTCGAATCGGACCTGGTCGTTGCCTGCGGCTGTGCAGCCGTGTGCGACCGTCCGCGAGCCCAGCTCCTCGGCGAGCGTGGCGAGGCATTTGGCCTGGATACCCCGCTCCGCGCCGACGCAGAGCGGGTACAGCTGGCCTCGCCGCACGTTGCCCATGACCAGGTACTTGAGGACGCTGCCGAAGAACTCCTCGCGGGCCTCCACGAGTACGTGTTGCACTGCCCCCAGCGCGCGGGAGCGCTCCTCGAGGGCTGCCGCGGCCGCGGCCGAGAGGCCGCCGGTATTGACGGTCGCCGTGACCACCGGGCGCTGGTAGGTCTCCATCAGCCACGGTACGCAGAAGGAGGTGTCCAGGCCCCCGGAGAAGGCGAGTACGATGGGAGAGGCGCTCATTGTCACGCTGTCGTCACTGTGCTGTCGTTGGATTCGTCATGGTGGCGCCCGCGTCTTTCAGGGCGCCGCGCAGCCGGCCCGCCAGCCTTCTCTGTGGCGCGGCGCCGGTCGTCGCGACGAAGATCGTGTCGTCGCCCGAGACGGTGCCGACGACTTCGGGCCAGCTGATTCGGTCCAGGGTGAGCGCGACCCGCTGGGCGGCGCCAATGGCGGTCGTGATCACCAGTAGATTGGGCCCGGCCGAACGGATTTCCCTGACGAACTCCGCCACCAGTCGCAATGCCTGCTCGTTGTTGCCGTCGTCGCGCTCAGGCAAGCTGTAACCGTCCCGGAGCTTTGCTGCGCCCAAGTCGCGGAGGTCTCGGCTGACGCTGGACTGGGTCGCCTCATGACCCTCCGCTCGAAGCAGGTGGACGAGTTCAGCCTGACGGTGAATCGAGTGAGCCTCGAGGAGCTCGGCGATGAGGCGGCGGCGACTGTGCTGTTCGGCGACGGCAGTGGGCATGGGATGCGTATCGAATAAATTTGCGCATACCATAAAGACTATGTGCAAATATTGCAATGATGGCCGCATAGTTTTGTTAGAGACTGAGAGAAGATTCACGGTTCAGGGGGCCCGAGATGAGCCAGCGACTGGAAACATTGGAGATCACCACAGGTCCCGATCCGGCCTGGAGCGTGGTTTGGCTGCATGGTCTGGGGGCAGACGGGCACGACTTCGAGCCGCTGGTGGCGGAGTTCGACCTACCCGAGTCGGTGCGCTTCGTGTTTCCACACGCCCCGGTTCGGCCGGTCACCATCAATGGCGGTTATCCCATGCGTGCGTGGTACGACATCCTGTCGCTCGAGCGCGGCGAGCTGGAGGATGAGACGGGCATCCGGACCAGTGCCGCCCAGGTCGGCGGTCTCATCCAACTCGAGGCAGGCCGGGGAATCCCGGCCTCCAGGCTGATCGTCGCCGGATTCTCCCAAGGGGGCGCCATCGCGTTGCACGCTGGCCTGCGCCATCCCGACCCCGTCGCCGGAATCATCGCGCTCTCGAGCTATCTTCCGCTGCCGGCGACGCTCGGTGCCGAGAGAGCTCCGGGGACCGAACGCTTGCCGGTATTCATGGCTCACGGAACCGCAGATCCCACCGTTGCGGAATCCTATGGCGCGCAGTCCAGGGACCAACTGCAAGCGGCGGGCTACGACGTGGAGTGGCGCACGTACCCGATGGGACACTCGGTGTGCGCCGAGGAAATCACCGACATCAACGAGTGGCTCCGACAGCGCCTGCGGGTGTCAACTTGAAACGGTGCTCGCTTTCGCCCGCGCGTGTGCCGTCGGGCTTATGCCGGCGCTCCAGGTACCGGAGCTCACCCGCTGCGGAGACAAGTATCACGGTCGACGAGCGCGTTCCGAACTGCTCGTCCTCGACAAAGACGCGACCGTGGCGTCGATTCAGGATTTCTCCGTGATATCCAGCGTCGTGCAGGTCCCTGTTCTCGAGCATCTCGAAGAGTCGACCCGCCGGGTCGGCGTCGGCCAAAGCGTCCTCGAGCGCTGATTCGGCAAACCGCACCTTCGGCCACGGCGTGCCCAGCGGCGCGTTACTGATGGCATAGCCGCCGGGTTCGAGGCGCTGTGCCGCCGCTTGATTGCTGCAATAGTGGAAGCCAGCGCGGTCGAACACCAGGAGGTTGAACGGCCCGAACCCGTCGCCGTCCGCCGCTAGCCGCGAGAAAAACGTCTCCGCGGACTCGTCTACACCGAGGTAGCCTGTAACCAGATGCCCCCGGGATTTCTCGAACGTCCCACCCTCTGTTGCCGGTACATTGGTCACGGCAGCCAATCGACCACCCCGATCGACAGCCAGCCACGTTCCTCCGGCGAGGAGATCTCGGCCGCCAAGGATGTGCGGATGGTCCGTCCACCAATCCGCGGCAGCGGTCGGGCGTGCGTGCAGCTCGTCCCGGTTGGCCGCAAAGACCATCGGGTAGCTCTCCGATAGGCCAAAGGCGAACGCTGCAAGGCACATCGGGCTAGGCCACGCCGCCGCGTATCTCGCCGGGGGCCTCGAGCTGAGCCGAACCCAGGGTCAGGCACGATGGGCACGCGCTCCGCGGAAGAGCGAGCAGGTCGTAGACGTAGCTTAACGAGCAGACTTCACAGCGGGCCAGGCCTAACTCGTCCCCACGGCGAACGCTCATCATGAGGTTCCAGCCCCATTCGAAAGACAGCTTGGGGTCCGGCACCACGAGTTTGTGCGTTTCGAAGCATTGGCAGAACCGGTGGCCGAGATCCACGTTTCCCCGCAGCCGAGGGCCCGGCGGGTCCTCCGCTGAGAGCAAACCGTTTGCCAACAGCAGACTGACAAACACCCCGGATTCGAGGACCCGCGCCGGCGAACGGACGAGGGGACCGACCTGTGTCGGTGATTTGCCGCGACGCCGCTTGACGGGGGTGCCGTCACCATATTTGAAGTAGCTGGTGTAGAGTTTTCGGATTCGATCGTCACTGAGACCCGTACAGTAGCGGATCGTGCCAGTCCGCGCCTCGTGTCGAATCATCCGCATGGCCAGCTCGAAGCGTGCCCGCTCGCCCCGGTAGCGATTGTCGGTGGCCCTCATCTCGGTTTCCCCCCAAATCAGTCATATTCTTGATCTTAGCCTAGCGTAACCATTATTGGTATTTTAGGACCATATATGGTAACTACAGACCAAAACGCTCGCGAGATGTTTCACCCAGTGCCCCACACCGATGAGCTCGAGGAGATTCGGGAGCTCAACCGCCTGTTCCTCATCCTGCTGCAGGAACGGGCACGCCAGGGGGCCGAATGCCTCGGCCTGTCTACCCCGCTCGCGAGCCAGATCCGTGATGCCCCGCCAGAGCTCATCAACGGCTTGTCGGCTTTCCCTCGGGCGCTGTTCGTTTTGAATCTCGAGTGCGTTGTCGCGGCCGGAACGCTCGTCGATGAGTCCACGGATGCTCTGAGTCAGACGCGGCATGCGCTGAGCCTGACGGTGTTGCTGACGGCCTGGAACATGAGCCGCCAGCGCAGTTTCCAGGCGCGCATGTTTCTGGGTCTGTCCGTCCGCGAGGCCGGGTTTCTAAGAACCCTGCCGTTGTCGGCGTTGCATCGGGTCGCGCCGAGGCCCGGACTGCTTGGCTGTGCGTTCCCCGAAGCAGGAAAACTCTGGTCCATGCTTCTCAGCCACGCCGGAAACGGGCTTCCGCCCGCATTGCACCTCGTAGGGCTGCAGCCTCGGTTGGCCGCGTTCACGGGCGCGGGCCGTGACCCCGCCGCCCCGTTCGAGACCATGACCGCCTGAAGACCTCACCTTGTCTCGAACGCGACTCCGCTCGGGTAGCTGAGTAGAATACTGGCCCCTTTTGGGCTCTGCTCAACCCGCGACTCGAGGTGCAGGACACTGGACGCGCTCGCTCTCAAACAACTTCGCAAGGTCTATCCCAATGGAGTAGAGGCGCTTTCAGGCATTGATTTGAGCGTGAAGGAAGGCGATTTCTTCGCGTTGCTCGGGCCCAACGGGGCGGGCAAGACCACGGCAATCGGCATCGTCACGTCTCTGGTGAACAAGACCAGCGGCAGCGTATCGATATTCGGGTACGACCTGGATACGCAACGGGAGGCCGCAAAGGCGTGTATCGGGGTCGTGCCCCAGGAGGTTAACCTCAATATGTTCGAGAAGAACGAGAACATCTTGGTTAACCAGGCCGGGTACTATGGCGTGCCACGGTCAGTGGCCAAGAGACGCGCGGAAAAGTACCTGAAGGCGCTACACCTGTGGGATCGACGGGATGACATTGCCCGGAATCTCTCCGGCGGCATGAAGCGCCGTTTGATGATCGCGCGTGCCCTGGTCCACGAGCCGCGGCTGTTGATCCTAGATGAGCCGACCGCGGGCGTCGATATCGAAATCCGCCGATCCATGTGGGACTTGATGCGGGCCATCAATGATGTCGGGATGACCATCATTCTGACGACGCACTACCTGGAGGAAGCGGAGAGTCTGTGCCGGAACATTGCGATCATAGACGAGGGGCGCATCATCGAGAACGACACGATGGCGAGCGTCGTTAGCAAGCTGCAACGGGAGGTGTTCGTCCTGACCCTGGAAGAGTCCCTCGAGGAGGTGCCTGACCTTGATGGATATGAGGTCCGCCTGCGCAATGAGCATGAGATCGAGGTCGAGGTGGCAAAGGAGCAGGGACTGAACGCGCTCTTTGAGACGATTTCCGACAAGGCCCTTCACGTCTCCAGCATGCGAACACGGTCGAACCGGCTGGAAGAGCTCTTCATGCGCCTCGTCGAGGGCAAGACACGGGTCTCCCGCAATGGCCAAGATCGTGTCGTCGGGAAGTCTACTGAGAACGAAGATTCTCAGCCGAGTCACACCAGATAATGTCCGTCGAGCCGTCGCTGCCTCCGGAGATGCTGACGCGCGGCAGCGTCGAGGAGCCTGATCTCTTTCGCATCAATCTGGTGGGGCTCGCGACCATAGTGGTCAAGGAGGTCCGTCGAGTCCTCCGAATCTGGGTCCAGACCATCGTCCCGCCGGCCATCACGATGACTCTTTATTTCATCATTTTCGGGAGCCTGATTGGACGGCGTATCGGCGAAATGGGCGGTGTGCCGTACACGACGTTTATCGCGCCGGGCTTGATCATGATGTCGGTCATTACGAACTCTTTCGGTAACGTCGTATCGTCTTTCTTCTCCGGGAAGCTCCAACTCCATCTAGAGGAAATGCTGGTCTCTCCGTTATCGTTCACCACGATCATAACGGGGTACGTTGCGGGTGGGGTCGTGAGAGGCTTGGCGGTGGCGGCCCTGGTGACCCTCGTGGCGTCGTTTTTCACCGAGCTCGATGTCGCGCGTCCGCTGATTACCATCTCCGTGGTCGTGTTGACGGCCATCGTCTTCTCGCTCGCCGGGCTGCTGAACGCAATTTTTGCGAGGAGCTTCGACGACATATCAATCATCCCGACCTTTGTGTTGGCACCCTTGACCTATCTTGGCGGCGTGTTTTTCTCTATTTCCCTGCTGTCACCTTTTTGGCAGAAGGTCGCCCTGGCTAATCCCATCCTCTACATGGTTAACGCCTTTCGTTATGGGATGCTCGGCTCCTCGGATATCCCCATCGGCATCGCTTACGTAATCATATTGACTGCTTTGGTCGGCTTGTTCGTGACCGCGCTCTTTCTTCTGAGGCGCGGGATCGGGATCCGGTCGTGACGTGTGTGGGCGTTTCGCATTCTTTGCACCGCCGGAAGCGCTTGCGAAGCAGTTCGGCATCACGGAGCCGCCGTCACTACCACCACGCTATAACATCAGCCCGACGCAGCCCGCGCCGGTAGTCCGCTGGGACAGCGACGGAGCGAGGCGTCTGGACATGTTGCGCTGGGGGCTGATCCCCCGCTGGGCGAAGGATTCTGCCATTGGCAATCGGATGATCAATGCTCGGGCGGAGACCGTGTCGGAGAAACCGGCATTCCGTGAGGCTTTCAAGCGTCGGCGCTGCCTGGTGTTGGCCAGCGGCTTTTACGAATGGGGTCAGACGGCCTCGGGTAAGCGGCCGTTCTTCATCAGCAGAGACGATGCGGAGATCATGGCGTTTGCGGGTCTTTGGGAGCGGTGGAGGCCCAACGCGGACCAAGTCGTGGAGTCGTGCGTGATCATCACGACGCAGGCCTTGCCAAGCCTGGTGGAGGTCCACGAACGGATGCCGGTCATACTCCCGCCGAGCGCGCAGGCGATCTGGCTGACCGAGGAGACACCCTCGGCGGACTGTCTGGGCGTATTGGAGTCACGCGCGCTTGCACCGCTGGAGATTCGCCCCGTGGACCGGACCGTGAACAACCCGGGCAACGAAGGCGTCGAGCTCATCAGGCCCGCCACCGATTAGCGCCCGGGGGAGGCTCTCGTAGTTATTCCCGTTGGAGAAGGAACGACTGATTTCGGTGGCTGAGCACGACGCCCTCTTCGGTGATCTCCAGGAGCCGCGGCCCTTCCGGCAGGGTCTGTCCTTCCAGATACTTCGCCGAGTTGATGAACACGAAACGCCCAGCGGGGGATGCGCTGAAAACATGCAGCTCCAAACTGAGCCCGGGCAGTTCGGCGCCTGACGCCTGGAGCTCCGCCATGGTGGGAACCGGGCCGGTGTCGGCGGGGGCCGGGCTCTGCGTCTGGGAGGCTACCGCGGGCGTCTGGGCAATTGCGCCCGGCGGGCTCTCGGGCTGGCGCGCCTCCGTGGCGAGGCTGCGGACGCCTCCGGCGCTCGAATTCGCCGGTGCCGGCGTCGTTTGAGCAGGGCCGACAGGGCGTTGCGGGGTACTCGTACTCGTCACGGGTAGCTGATCACCTGTGCCGACATTGTTGAGCCAGGCCCACCCGAGCAGAATGACACAAACCGTCAGCCCCGCCATGACGCCCAGCATCCAGCCCGGCACCTTGTGGCTCTGGACAACAGCGGGTACATCACTGATACCAGGAACGGTTGCCTGCTGGCGTTCGTTCTCAGACTTGCGCAGAGCGTCCAGTATGAAAGACATCTCAATGGGCCTGAGAGAGTACCGGCGTGCCGGGCACACGAAGGTCGGTGTTAATGACAATCTGAGTCTGCGTTCCGACGATTCCATCCACGGTCAGACGCCGATCGCGCTGATACTCCCGCACCCGTTCTTCCAGGCTGGTGTCGTAGAACTCTGCTGGGGAACCCGTGACGGGCTCTCCCCGAATGGTGGCCAGGCTCTCTCTGAGCCAACGCACGCCCTCGTCCTGCATCCCGGGGGTGAGATCGTTCCCCAGGACGCTACCGGGTCTCCACAGCATCAAGTGATCGCCATACCAGTACCGCGATAGATCGGCCACGCTCACATCGTAGGTCTTTTCGCCCATGGCGAGACTCACCGTGTCGCCATCGAGCGCGTTTACGACGATCTGATACTGATCGCCTTCGGAATCGAGCAGACTCAGTATCGCCGGGCGGTTAAGGCGCTTGACATGGCTGATGGACCCCTTCTGGAACCAGCACCTCAGGTGCTGAGACTCCGCCTGTTGACACGCGGTGTCCTCGCCCGGCCGATAGTCCGCTCCCCACAGATCGAAGAGCGTCGCGAAAGCGCTGTCAGTGTCCTTCGGGATCGACGGATTCGTCAGTAGATCTGCCAGGAGTCGGTGGTTTGGCGCCTCGGTCCCGAAGTCCTGAACGGCGAGGACATCGGCCGCTTCCGCGAGTCGCGTGACCCCGGTCGTGACCGTTCCCACCGCCGGTTGGGGCGTCGCCGGGACACCGGGGTCCATGCTGAGCCAAAGGCTCAGCCCCAGCCCGAGTAGTGCGATTCCCCCGAACGCGACGACACCCGCGAGACGGCGTTGCCACAAGGGTACGAAGCGATCGCCGTACACTTCAGCTGCCGCGCGTCGGACGAGCCGCTTGTCGATTCGCCTCGTTTCCTGCGTATAGCCCGCCAGCAGCGACCGATCGGCTACGACGTTGATGAGACGCGGGATGCCTTTCGACCAGCGGTAGATCTCGCGCATGGCAGCGGGCAGGAATATCTCCCCGGAGGCGCCCGCCACCTTCATGCGATGCTCGACGTACTTGGCGGCATCCTCCTGGCTCAAAGGCTCGAGGTGATAGCGCCCGGTAACGCGCTGCGCGAGCTGGCGCATGTCCTCACGGGACAGCAGCTCCCGCAGCTCGGGCTGCCCGATGAGGATGATCTGCAGCAGTTTCTGCTTCGGCGTCTCGAGATTAGTCAGCAGGCGCACCTGCTCCAGAACGTCCGTGCCGAGGTTCTGCGCCTCGTCAACGATCAGGACGGTTCGCCGTCCCCGCGCGTGCGCCTCGAGCAGGTGAGCGTTCAAGCCGTCCACCAGGGTCTTCGTAGAGCAATCGGCAGGAGGAACAACACCGAGCTCCTCGGAGATCGCAATCAGAAAATCCTGGGTCGTCAGCTCGGGATTCAGAATCACCGCGACGTCCGCTTCCTCCGGGAGCTGTTCGAAAAGACTCCGGACCAGAGTTGTCTTCCCGGTTCCCACTTCTCCCGTGAGCTGAATGAATCCTCCGCTCTGTGAGATCCCGTAGATGAGATGAGCCAGTGCGTCGGCGTGACGCTGGCTCATGTAAAGGTATCGAGGGTCCGGGGTAATGGAGAACGGCTTTTCCCTCAGGCCAAAAAACTGGGTGTACACTTCTGGAACTCCTGAGACTCGCTACCTTGAGGCTACTCCTGGAGATCAAACGCTAATTGGGTGACCTACTCTACGACGGTCACGGTGATGCGCTCTGAGAGGAGCGGCGGGTCGTGCGGCCTGTGGAGGTGGTCTCCCAGGACCAGTTGCAGCGTGTGTTCGCCCGCTGGGAGTTCGAGCGTCGTTTCGGTCTGTCCCAACCCGAAATGGATGCTCTGCGCGTTCGCTGGAACCGGCAGATTCTCGTCCGCGAGCTCCGTGTCCACCAGGAGATGGTGATGCCCCGTGTTCGGCAGATCGATACCGGCCGGGGCCACGCCTGCGCCCTTCAAGCCGAACACCACGTTGACTGGACTGGTCACCTCGGCCGTGTCGAGTGGAGCTATGAAATAGACTGTGGCTCCCTCGGGCGACGGGGTGCGGGGCATCGCTGCGGGCTCGGGCGCAGCCGCGGCCGGTGGTTCAGCCGCGGGTGCGGGCGCTTCCTGCTCGGCGGCCTGGCGCTCGCAAGCGAGCAAGGCCAAGCTGCCTGCAAGGGTCAAGAGTGTCCGAATACGCATCTGGATGCTCCTCTAACCCGTTGGTTTCGGGATCTTCTGGACTTGGATGTTAAATGTAGCACAAACACTTGATTTTGTAGGTCTATCTAAATCCTACCGACGCTGGCCAAGGGTTCACGGTTGGGCCTCGGGTTGATCTTCGTCTCCAGAGCCCGCCTCCGGCCGTTTCTTCCGCGAGGACTTCTCCGTCGTTTCCCTCTTGGTTTTTTTCCGACCCGGGCGGTCCTTTGTCGGCCGCGCGAGATCTGCCGCGGCAAAATCATCCACCGAGATCAGGTCCATGACTTTTCCGTCGAACTCGCGGATCTGGGCCGCCTCCTCAGCGGTGATGATGCCCCGACGCTCGGCCTCGTCGATCTGGCCGGGCGTATCGTCGCTCTCTATCTGGCCGGCTCTGTGCGCTTCGAAAACCTTGCGCTCCAGCGGCTTGACCTTTTCGGCCAGCTCCAGGGCCTCCTGCAGGAGGCCGAGAGGGTTAGTGGGCTCCGCTGTCTTGTAGATGCAGTCGCTCAGCCGTGTCCGGGTACTCGTGGGATTGATGATGAGCTCGACGATCTCCTGCCCGAGGTCGTCAGCGGGTGAAGAGTAGGTTCGCCCCCGAGGAAATATCAACAGCCGCAACAAGCGCGCGACCCAGCGGTTGGGAAAATTCCTCAAGAGGCCATGCAACTGCTCCTGCGCTCGATAGAGCAGGGTTCGGCAGCTCCATTCGACCAGCGGCAGGTCCGCCGCCGGGCGACCCTGATCCTGGTAATGCTTCAAAACCATGGAGGCAAGGTAGAGGTAGCTCAAGATGTCACCGAGACGCGCCGAGAGGAGCTCTTTCCTCTTGAGTGCTCCGCCCATGGTGAGCATGGCCGCATCCGAGGCCAGCGCGAAGGATGCGCTGTAGCGATTGATGTGCTGGTAGTAGCGGCGCGTCGGGCCGCGCACGGGTACATCCGTGAAGCGGGCGTGAGTCAGGGCCATCATGAGCGATCGCACCGCATTGGAGAGCGCGTAGCCGATATGAGCGAAGAGCAGCTTGTCGAACTTCGCAAGCCCGCCCTGGCGGTCCTCGTCAGTGGCGGCTTGCATCTCTCCCAGTATGAACGGGTGACATCGAGTCGCGCCCTGACCGAAGATGATCAGATTTCGCGTGAGGATATTGGCGCCCTCTACCGTGATCGCTATGGGAACGGACTCATAAGTCCTGGCGAGATAGTTCTTCGGCCCCAGCATGATGCCTTTGCCACCGTGGATATCCATCGCGTCATTCGCAACGCAACGACCCATTTCGGTGTTGTGATATTTGAGGATGGCGGTCGGCACTGCAGCTTTCTCGCCCGCGTTGAGTGCCGCGCAGGTGACACGGGAAGCCGCCGTCATGATGTACGTTAAACCCGCCATGCGCGCGAGCGCCTCTCCGACGCCATGGAACTTACCGATGGGGAGGTTGAACTGCCGGCGGATGCGCGCGTAGGCGCCGGCGGCGTAAACGCCAGCCATGGCGCCGCCGAGTGCGTTACTGGGTAGGACGATACCTCGTCCCACCGATAAGAGCTCGACCAACATCCGCCAGCCTTCCCCGGCCAGCTTCGGACCGCCGATGATGGAATCCAGCGGCACGAAGACATCCTTGCCCCGTGTCGGCCCGTTCTGGAACGGTATGTTGATGGGGAAATGGCGCCGGCCGATCTCGATACCCTCGAGGTTTGTGGGGATCAAGGCTGCGGTGATCCCGTACTCTTCCTGCTCGCCGATGAGGTGGTCGGGGTCATAGAGCTTGAAAGCGAGACCCAGCACCGTCGCAATGGGCGCCAGCGTGATGTAGCGTTTATCCCAGTTGAGACGAATGCCGATGATTTCCTCACCGTCGAACGTGCCACGGCACACCACGCCCTCGTCGGTTATTGCGGTGGCATCAGATCCGGCCCGCGGCGAAGTCAACGCAAAGCATGGGATCTCTTCTGCCTTGGCGAGCCCGGGCAACCAACGCTCCTTTTGCTCGTCGGTACCGTAGTGGAGCAGAAGTTCGGCGGGTCCGAGCGAGTTGGGTACACCGATCGTTGAAGCCGCCGTCGCATTCCGTGAGGCGATTTTCGTCAGGATGATCGAGTTTGCGAGGGGCGAGAATCCGAGACCCCCATATTCCTTGGGGATGATCATCGCGAAGAACCCATTCTTTTTGATGAACGCCCAAACGTCGTCCGACATGTCTAGGAGCTCATGGGTAATCTCCCAGTCGTTCAAGAGTCGGCAGAGTTCCTCCGTGGGCCCGTCCAGGAAGGCCTGTTCCTCCTCCGTGAGCCGCGGCGCGGGCAACTCCATGAGCCTGCGCCAATCGGGCATCCCGGAAAACAGCTCGCCCTCCCACCAGACGGTGCCCGCCTCGAGCGCGTCCCGCTCGGTTTTGGAAAGAGACGGCAGCATGCTGCGAAAAACCTCCAGGATCCGGGCGGAGATTCGCTCGCGACGCAGAGACTCGACATTCAGCACGGCCAGAGCGGCGAAAGCGAGCCACAGGAGGGAGATCCAGAATGCGCCGCCATCGGATAAAACGGTATAGGCGACGAGAAGGGCACCAAGAGCCGCGGTGGAGGTTTTTAGATCAACTCGTTTGTACGCTAATGCGAGAGACGTGCCGACGATCGTGATCAGCCAGAACAGAGTTTCCACGCCAGGGCCACCTCAATCACGGTTCACAGATAAGGGTGATCTACAACAGGTCCGCCACGTTTTCGCGTTCCTCGCGCAGCTCGGCGTCTGTCGCATCCAGTCGTTCCCGGCTGAAGTCGTCTATCTCCAATCCTTGAACGATTTCGTAGCGTCCACCTCCCGCGCACCTGACGGGATAGGAATAGACCACGCCTTGCGCGATGCCGTAGCTCCCATCCGAAGCGACCGCCATGCTGACCCAATCGTCCCCGGAGGTGCCCAGGGCCCAGTCGCGGACGTGATCGATCGCGGCGGACGCCGCAGAGGCCGCCGAAGACGCGCCTCGCGCCTTGATGATCGCGGTGCCTCGCTGTTGAACCGTGGGAATAAACGTCTCTCGATACCATTCGACAGGGACGGCGGAAGAGGCAGGTCTGTCTGCCACGGTCGTGTGGGCGATATCCGGATACTGCGTCGCCGAATGATTCCCCCAGATAATCATCCCGCAAACTTCCGAGACGTGTACGCCGCTCTTCGCGGCCAGCTGCGCCTTGGCACGGTTGTGATCCAGTCGTGTCATGGCGGTGAAGTTTCTTGGGTCCAGGTCCGGTGCGTTCTCTCGTGCGATCAACGCGTTGGTATTTGCTGGATTACCGACCACCAGCACTCTCACGTCCCGATCCGCGACCTCGTTCAGCGCCTCCCCCTGTGCGGAGAAAATCTTGGCGTTCGCCACGAGTAGATCTTTGCGCTCCATATCCGCGCTCCGCGGACGCGCGCCCACCAGCAGGGCGTAGTGGGTGCCCTGAAACCCTTCCGCCGCCTGGTCGGTGATGGAGACGCCCTCGAGCGTGTCAAACGCGCAATCATCGAGCTCCATCGCGACACCCTTCAGAGCGTCCATCGCCGGGGGTATCTCGAGTAGCTGAAGAATGATCGGCTGGTCTTGTCCAAACAGCTGCCCGGAGCCAATTCGAAACGCCAATTGGTAGCCGATTTGTCCCGCCGCGCCCGTAATGGCGACCCGCACGGGTGCCTTTCTCTCGTTTGTCATGATGGTCTATGAGCTCCGCACGGGGTCTTGAACCCCGAGTCTGTGCAAGGGGGCGCAGATTCTAGCACGCGGCCGAGGACAGCTCGGCTAGGGTGTGCGCAGTGCCCGCAGGCTTTCCGGCAGCGGATAATCCGGATGCGCCTGCACGAAGATAGCGAGCTCCGCCCGCGCGATGGCTTCAGCCCCTCCGGCCGCCCGTGCAGAGATACACTCCACCCAGTCCGCGGGCGCGCCCCCGCTTGCCACCCTGCAGTCCTCCACCCCGTCTGCGGTGACGCTCGAGCGCGGGAGTGCGCTCTCCTCGAGCTGTGCTTCGCTGGCGCGTAATGCCTGGGGGGCCTGCACGGACTGAGCTTGCGGAGTGGTCGGGGTGCCGGCGCCGAGCTCTGCGCTCGGGGGCGCGGGCTGAGCGCGCTCCTGTATCGCCGGGGGGGCGGGTTCGTTGGACGTCCGTTCACGGCGCGCGGCTGACTGCGAAGCTAAACCCTCCTCCTGCGGCGCGTCGGCGAAGCCGGCGCCAGGGGACAGCGCATCGCGCGACTGCTCGTCCAGCGACGAATCCTCCTGTGCGCCGCTCTGGCGCACCTCAGCGGCCGGCGACGGATCTTCACCGATCGGCGCCTCGATTCGGCCGATGCCCAACATCCCGCTCCGCAGCATCAATGAGAAGGACAACACGACGGTGGCCGCAAGTGCGAGAGCCGGGACGAATGCTGCCAATCGGGGCCTCGGCCGCTGACGCGCCGCCGCCAGAATGGCCCGATCCACGTGCGCCGGTGGCTGCTCGTCGAAATTCGCGCTTTGGTAGGCTCGCTCGACGTCCCCAACGCCCTTGATCGAGTCCTCTGGTCCTTTGGAGGTCATGCTTGTTTCTCGGCTAGTGGCTCGGCTGCTGCCAACTCCCGTCGCAGACGGTTGACAGCATAGCGAAGTCGACTCTTGACCGTTTCCCTCCCCGCACCCACGACATGGCCGATCTCCTCAAGCGTGAGCCCACCCTCCTGATGCAACAGGAAGACCTCCCGCTGCGGCGCGGGCAACCCGTCCATGGCGGCGACAAGCTTCGCGCGGAGCTCGCCCTGAGTGAAATGATGCTCCGGGGTGTTACCCGGGTCCTCGAGCTCGGGCGGCTCGGGCGAGCTGAGCTCCACGGCGCGACCGGTGCGCCGATAATGATCCACGAGCACGTTATGGGCAATCCGGTAGAGGTAGGCGGAGAAGGGCGCGGAGGCGCGGTAACGGTCCTGTCCCCGCACGACGCGCAACCAGACTTCCTGAAAAAGATCGTCAACCTGAGCCCTCGAGACCTGGCGTATGAAATAACGGTAAAGCGGACCGCGATGACGGCCGTACAAGGTTTCGAACGCCCCAGCGTCGCCATCCCTGTAACGTAACATCAACGCGCTATCTGCAGGCGGGCTCACACCCCCGAGCTTAGGTGAAGCCCCGTCCCGGGAGAAGGGGCCGCTCCAACCCGCGGGCGCGAATCCGTTCCCTCCATCTATATAACGTCGGGAGCGCCGTGATGGGGTTCGATAGCCGGCGCATTCACGCCAGATTATCGCCCGGATACGCGGGGCTCGTGCTTTCGGACCAGCCCGCGGAGCTGGTCGTACGTGAGGCCGAGCAGCTCCGAGGCGATTCTCTGGTTGTGCTGGGATCGCTTGAGGGCCTCCTTGAGCAGCTGTGCCTCGAAGCGCCCGACCGTCGCTTTGAAGTCCAGCGGGAGCGCCGGGATTTGCGCGCCGGCCTCCTCGGGCGTGTGCTCCGCTGCCGAATCGGAGCGTTCGCTTCCAGGCGGGGGCGGGTCGAACGGCGAGGCGAATGGATCGAACAAGATACTCCTTAGCGGTCGGGCTGGGTGCTGTGACCTGTAAACACTGCGTTCCACGGTGTTCTTGAGCTCGCGCACATTGCCCGGCCACAGATGACCCATCAGTGCGGAGGCTGCCTGCGGCGAGAAACCTGGAAAAAACTCGCGCTTCAGCTCACTGGTGACATTGACCGCGAAGTGGTAGGCCAGCGTTCTGATGTCCTCTGGTCGGGCCCGCAATGGCGGAACATGGATGACATCGAAGGCGAGCCGGTCCAGGAGATCGGCACGAAAATCACCACGCGCCGCGAGCTTGGGCAGATCTTCATTGGTCGCACCGATCACACGAACATCCGTGACCATCGTTTCTGAGCCCCCCACTCTTTGGAACTCGCCGTATTCAATCACCCGCAGAATCTTTTCCTGCATCCGGAGCGGGATCGTGCCGAGTTCGTCGAGGACCAGTGACCCGCCGTTCGCCTGTTCGAAGCGCCCGAGGTGGCGGGTGGTCGCGCCGGTGAAGGCGCCGGCCTCGTGGCCGAACAGTTCTGACTCCAGCAGACTTTCCGTGAGCGCGGCGCAGTTCACCTTCACGAGAGGCTCTTCCCAGCGTTCGGACAGGTAGTGCAGCCGGGAGGCGATGAGCTCCTTGCCGGTGCCGCGCTCGCCGATCACGAGAATGGGCTTGGTCAGCGGCGCCGCCCGGGAGACGTGCTCCAGCATGCTCAGAAAAGACGGCGCCTCGCCAAGTATGGAGACAGCTTCCGGACGCTCGGTGGTCATTGCGTGAAATCTACCAATATCCGGCTAAAAATCCTATTCATAGGCAATAAAAACCAATGCTGGGATCCAACTCCGGGCGACGTCAGAATGGAGTTTTTGTTTTATTTCAGTGGCTTACCTTCGGTGTCCCGGGTTGGCACGAAATCTGCTCCACTGGAGTCACACGGAGCACGTGATCGCGGGCGATCCGGGCTCCAGCCCCACGAGAGGAACTAGACATGGGAATCTTTTCGCGCTTCACGGATATCGTAAACTCGAATATCAATGCCATTCTGGACAAGGCGGAAGATCCGGAAAAACTCGTCAGGTTGATGATCCAGGAGATGGAGGCGACTCTGGTGGAGGTCCGCTCAGCCGCGGCGCGCGCCATCGCCGACAAGAAAGAGGTCTCCCGCACCATGGGAGGCCTCAAGAGACAGGCGAAGGACTGGCAGGCAAAAGCCGAGCTGGCCGTCGACAAGGCACGCGACGACCTTGCGAAGGCGGCGCTGGCAGAGAAGTCCCGTGTGGGGAAGACCATCGCAGGCATGGACCTCCAACGAGCAGCGATCGAGGAGGGGCTGGACAAGCTGAACGCGGACATCGCCCGGTTGGAAGAAAAGCTTGCTGATGCGAAGACCCGTCAGAAAGCGATTCTCGCCAGGCACCAGACGGTCACTCGTCGACTGGAAGTGCGCAAGAAGATTCATGATTATCGAATCGACGATGCTCTGACAAGATTCGAGCATTTCGAGCGGCGAATTGACGACCTGGAAGGCGACGTGGAGTCCTACGATCTCGGTGCCAGGAACGACCTCCGTGAAGAGTTCTCGGAGCTGGAGTCCGCCGAAGCGGTCGAGCGCGAGCTTGAGGAGCTCAAGGGTAGGCGCGCAGGAGAGAAGGGTCCCGGCTAGGCGTCAGGACGCCTGAAGAACCACTACGATGGATGCTGTCGCAATACTATTCACGATTCTAGTTACGGTTTGCGTATTACCGTTAGCGATAATCCTGCACTACGTGACCAAATGGAAGGCCACCAAGGGGTTGTCCGAGCGCGAAGAGCGAATGCTGGAGGATCTGTGGAAGGACAGCGAGAGCATGGAGAGTCGCCTGAATGCGCT
>Ga0224508_10000836_pt1 | contig 28637 bp, 35 predicted proteins | sample SF_Jan12_sed_USG_4_FD_170157 | JGI IMG/M metagenome (GOLD analysis project Ga0224508, IMG submission 170157) | Sediment microbial communities from San Francisco Bay, California, United States - SF_Jan12_sed_USGS_21 | ecosystem: Environmental > Aquatic > Marine > Sediment | place: USA...
GTAATCTCATGAATTTCTTTTCCTTCCAACAATTCATGAATTGTGTCCAAAGTATACTTGTACCCAATTACAACATCACAATTTTGAATTATTTCTCTTACAATTTCAGTAACATATTTGGACGACCCTGGTCCTACCCCAACCGCAAAGACTTTCCCCAATTTTACCTCGTAATTTTTTGTCTGCTTTTAATATACTGCACAAAAGGAGTCCAATCTGCTTTCATGTATTTAGTAGGCTCTTTTACTGGATATTTTACCCAATCTTGAGCAATAGCATATTGATGGGTTTCCAATTTTCCATCTTTTTCATACTCAATTAACAATATACTCCCCCACTCTTTTTCTTCATTAGAAATATTCAAAATATCATCAAATCTTAACTCCACATTTTTCTCGTTTTCTAAGTCTTCTTTCAAATTAGTTTCATTATATCCATCATGAACAATCATAGTATTTTTTGATTTTAAAAATTGGACAGTTTGGCGTTGTCTAATTGCATCCCACCACTTCTTTTTTGCTTCAGTTTTATGAACAAACATCAGATGTTTATCTGTCAAAATTAACATCCCTTCTCTTCCTCCAATTGAAAAGAATTTTTTTGATTCTCTCCAAATTGATACTACATGTGCCTGAATTTTTTCATCAGGTTCCATATTCGTTCATAAAGATGACTTGTTAAAAACTAATACAATTAGCTTTTAAGTAAGTTGGATAGACGAATTTTATTGCAAAAAATTTTAATCATATTTGCATTAGCCATGGTTTTAATTATTTTACCCAACCAATCATTTTCCCAATCTGATGATAAATTAGTAATTTTAGAAACCAGTCAAGGAAAAATTGTAATCGAATTCTTCCCTGAAGATGCACCAAATCATGTAAAAAATTTTATGAATTTAACTGAAAGTGAATTTTATGATGGAGTAATTTTTCATAGAGTAATTCCAGGATTCATGATTCAAGGAGGAGATCCGAACACAAAAAATCCTGATAACAGTACATGGGGTCAGGGAGGGCCAACCACTTCAGTTGATGCTGAATTTAATTCCATTAAACATAATCGAGGGATAGTTTCAATGGCAAGATCACAAAACCCAGACAGTGCAGGCTCACAATTCTTCATAGTTCACCAAAATTCCAATTTCCTGGATCAACAATATACTGTCTTTGGAAGAATCGTAACTGATGAAAGTTTTGAAACCTTGGATAAAATTGCCTCACTTGAAATAGGACAGAGAGACATTCCTGTAAATATTGATGAGGTAAAAATCACAAAGGCAATAACTGTAAATCGATCAGAAGTAACCAATCTATTAGATCTGGGTGAACCAGAACGAGTAACAGAAAGCATGGATACACCTATCCAACCACTCGATGAAACAGGAAGCCAAATGTTTGAAAATGAGGAACTTGATGTTGCCTTTAACATAGCTAATGGATGGACAATACAACAACCGCCCAAAACCGATGAAAACTCTCCTGATATTGTTGCAATAGGACCGCAAACAGGATTAATTACCCCGGTAATCTCTTTGAGAATTTTTGAAAAGAATGGAACAGCATTTGATGATTTTATCCAAGAAAAAAATAAATCGATACAAGAGGCAGTAAAGGCTGGTAACCTAGAAATAACTTCTCAAGAAAAATCTGAAATTAATGGTAAAGAAGCATATGTTACTAATGCAATAGGAATTTTTGAAACAAATAACCAATCATTTAATGTACAATTTAGAGAAACGACCATTTCTGGTCCTGAAAAATTCTATACTTTTGCCTACAGTAACGGAGTAGATGACTTTGATAACCAAGTGTCAAGATTTGATGATTCTGTTGATTCTTTCAAAGTGTTATCAGAACCAACAAAGCAAGAAGACACAACAGAAGAAGGTGGGGGTTGTCTAATTGCTACTGCCACCTTTGGATCAGAGCTAGCCCCTCAAGTGCAACAATTACGGGAATTAAGAGATAACTCTATTTTATCGACAAAATCTGGAGCGGCATTTATGACTGGATTTAACCAATTTTACTATACATTTTCCCCTGCAATAGCTGATCTTGTGCGTGAAAATCCAATGTTTAAAGAATCTGTAAAACTTGCAATTACTCCAATGTTGACATCATTATCAATACTAAATTATGCAAATATTGATTCTGAGCAGGAGATGGTAGGTTTTGGTATTAGTATAATTCTTCTTAATACTGGGATGTATTTTATCGCTCCAGCAATATTGATTAATAAATTTAGAAAATAAAATTCAAAATGATCATAAATTTATGTCACTAGTGCATAATGATATTATGAATTCTGGACATGTTTCAAAAGATGAACTCATTTCATTTATAGAAAACAATACCAAAATTCGAATAGATAGTTTTGTTGAAAGCGCATTTGAAACTGCTGAAGAAGTACATTCTGATATTAAAAGAGAAGATGGAACTTCCTCATTTTTAGAAACTCACGTTTGGCCAGTAACATTAGATGTTATCAAACACTATCTTACAACTACTCAATATCTTACAACTCTTCAGATAACCTCTGCAATTCTTCATGATGTGATGGAAGATAATGACAGAATTTTGAATCTTTATACATCTCATGCCTATGGATTTGATGCATATTTTAGGCATAGATTTGGAGAATATGTCTACACCGTTGCAGATACTCTAAAAACCAAACCTTTGGAAAATTATTCTGGATCAAATGAGGATGAGCAAAAAATTTCTAGGTTCAGTGATTATTGTTCTATCCTTGCAAATTCAAAATATGATACAAAAATAATCAAACTTGCAGACAGGTTAAACAATATGAAATTCATTGCACAAATCCCCAAACATGAAAAAATTAAAAGATATCTGAGAGAAGCCGAAGATTTTTACATTGGATTTTCTCTTTTTCCACCTCAATCAATTGATTTTTACAAAGAAATTAGAAAAGCCTATGATGATCTAAAAAGAATAAAAATTACAGCCTAAAAATTAGCCATATTGGTAGTGAATTCCTTTTTCACCACGAGGATGTTTCCATTCAGTTTCCTGCGAGCATGTCCCACAATCAACACAACCCTCATGTTGTATCACAACTTTACCACCCTCCTCACTATAGCATTTAGCAGGACACAAAGTTACAATTTTTTTCATAAACTCACTATCTGAATTTAATACTTTGATGTGAGATTCATGATCATCATTGTAACTTAATTTGGCAATTCTATCGGCAATTGAAGGAATACTAGGAGAATATGTAGATGAAACTGTTACTCCTAATCGTTCGGCTAATTGAATTGGAACTTTTACATATGTATCTTCAGACTCTATCATTGGCAAAAGTTTGTCATAACCAAGAATATTTGCAAATTTAACTGCTATTCCTCTAAATGTACCACTAGACATCATTTTTAGAATTGGACCATATCGGGAGCCAATAATGTCTTTTGGAACATCTTTTGTTGCATCAAGAAATATCTTAAGATAATCCTTATCAATTTGCTTCATATCAAGAGTATAGGGGCTTTCTTCTACAAGTTGAGTATAATATTGGCCCATACAGCTTTCAGAAAAATCACCTTTATCAAGAGATCTTGCTACTGCATTTGCCGCTCTTACCCCATCGTCAATCCCAACATTTAACCCCTCAATTCTCGGACCAACAAAAACTCCTCTACCTGCAGCATCTCCAATAAATAAAATATTTTTGAAAAATGGTTTTTCCATTCTACATCTTTTACCATCAGGAACTAATTTTGCACCATATTCTGATTCAACATAATCCTCTCCAAAGGTCACATCAAATTTTTCCGACATCTGCTTTTCAATAGTTGATAATTTTTCTTGAATGCCCTCATTGGTTTTGTATTTGCCAGAATCGATTAGACTTTTTCTTCCATTGGGGGAAAGAGAAGTCTCTCGAAACTCCTTCCAAGTTTTAATTAATTTTGCTACCCCAAAACGAATTCGAAGCTGTTCTTCCTGTGGCAAACTCTTATCAATTTCTTTTTTGATTGGTACCACATCTTTAACAAATTCACTTACAAGTGGATTTCTAATCAAAGCATCAATTAATCCATAAGGTTCTACTGGATTTCTAATCAAAGAATCATAATGATATACAGCCCCCAAAGATAAGGTATCACGATTAGTATAAAGAAATCCTCCTCCAATATGATTTAGGGTAATATCTCCGGCAAAAAGATGGGCAGCCCCTTCCTCTGGACCAATCCCAAATCTTTCATCAATAACTTCTTCTGGAAGTTTAACTATTACTTTTACACCTTGATACAATTGTGTAGGGGTAAATTTGGATCTGGCACCAACCATTTCAGCAACTTCTGAATTTACTCCATCAGCTGCGATTATCGCTTTGACTTCGAATTCCTCAAGTTCATCAGTCTGTATGATGGTTTTTCCTTCATACCATGTGATTGACTTAACATGAACTCCAGGTATTATTCCCCCACCAATTTTTTCAGCGCTTTCGACAGCTTGATTGGCAAACCAAGAATTGAGTTTATTCATAAGAACAGAACAACCAAAATTAGCTTGATAATCATGTGCTTCAGTCAGATCCATAGAATATTCCTTATCCTTAGAGGTTGAATGTAGAATGTACTTTGTTATTTTTCTCTCATAGGGAGCATCATCAAGAAAATTTTCGTATAAATCATCAACATTAGTCACTTTCCCTTTTTTTGGTTTTTTAGAATAAAGAATTCCACCAGAGATATTCTTAGATCCAACTTTAGTTCCAGCCTCTAAAAGAATTGCTTGTTTTCCAAGTTTAGATAACTGCTTTAATGCAGCAAGACCTGCAGAGCCACCACCAATTATTGCTACATCATATTTTTCCAATATCAATCAAGCCTCAACAATATGAATTTGTTTTTTAATTTCTTCAATTAATAGTGGAATAACATCTTCCATTCTTCCCTTAATGAAAATATCGCATTCATTCTTTATTGGTGCATCTTCATCAGGATTAATCGCCACGACAAACCCGGAATCTTTCATTCCCCATACATGCTGCATTGCTCCACTTACACCTGCTGCGATATAGAGCATTGCGCTAGTTTTATGGCCACTAGTTCCAATCACTCTATCTGGAATCATATACTTTGAATCTAGTGTTTGGCTGATTGGATATGGCTTTTTAGACATAGGTAGAGTAATACCAACTTCTGCATTCAATTCTTTTGCAAGCTGTTCAACAAGTTTGATGTTCTTCTCAGGTTCCTCTTTGATTCCTCTACCAAAACTAACAATAGTTCTTGGAGTTTCAAAATCAACCTCGCTTTGGATTATCTCACGACTGACTACTTTCACTCTTAGATCTCGTTCATCTATTCTTGGAACAAACTCAATCATTTGACCCTCTCTTTTTGAATCTGGTTCTATTGGTTCAAAAACCCCCGGAATAATACTACAGGCCTGTGGATGATAATCTCGTTTAAACGCTGGATTTCGATTATCTAAACAAAGAATTGTAGTCCATAAGAATCCAGAAAAGTCGGGTCTATACATCTCTAAAGTTTTTTCATAAGTTTCCTTAACACCGCCTGTTTTTTGTTGATGAGACATTTCAATATCTTCAATTACAAGTTGATTAATGTCAGAAGCCAGCCCAGAATTTAAACCCGCCAAAACAGTAGATGACAAATGTCTTCCAATGCTGTCAGCTGCAAAAAACATGTATCTTGGCCGTCTAAAGTTTTCTGCATATTCAGATTCAATCTGTCCACCAATTTCTTTGTTAATAGCAATTTGGCAAATTACTTTTGTGTAAATTATATTCCGCATTTCTTCCAATTGTGGATGATCACAATAAATTACTGAATCAGCACCAATTTCAATTAGATCTTTAGATAATCCCTTAATGTTATTTCCTAGAACAATAGCAACAACTTTTTCTTTTGAAGCGTATTTTTGATTAAATCCATCCATTAACCTTCTTGCCTCACCTATCATTTCCTTGCTTACTGGAAGAATTACCCCCTGTTCAATTTCAACTACAACGTACAAATGACGATATTTTTCTACCATTACTTTATCACCATAGCCTCAAGGGCTTCTTTCATTTTCCCTACAACTTTTTGTAGTTGTTTAGGATCTGAACCATCAACAACTTCAGCACTTCTTGTAGCAGTAGATTTTGGAACTCTTTCCACTTTGTAAACTATTGTAGGAGACCCTGGGAGTCCAACAAGACTTTTAGCTACGCCAAGTTCGTCAGCATTAAAAATTTTAAAGTATTCCTTGAAATTTTTTACCCTCTCTTTTGCTTCCTTTCGATATTTTTGAAAAGACAATCTTTCTGATATTGTATTGTAGCTTGATTTGTAGGTTGGATCAATTGAAATGAAAACCGGCAAAGGTGCTTCAACTTCCTCAATAATATTGGGGGATCCTTGCAAACTAATCAAACGTTTTGCACGAATCGTTCTAGTTTCTAAATCAATATTATAACTTATTACATTTCCCAGAAATGTAAAACCAAGCTTCCAAGCTGTCTGAGGTCCAGTTTGTCCAGTTTCACCATCTGAGGCTCGATGTCCTGCAAAGACTATATCCATCTTCCCTTGCATTTTTCCAATTCCTACTCTTAATACCTCAGCAGTACCTAAGGTATCAGCTCCTGCAAAAAGCCTATCACTGTATAAGTGAAGTTCCTCAGAATCAGAAATCTCTTGAGCTTGTTGGAGGGCAAGATCTGCTATTGGAGGACCCATTGTTCCTATCGATACTTTTGCATCGTACATGACCTTTGCATAAAATGCAGCTTGAGCAGCAATTGCACTATGAGGCCCCAAGGTATTTTTTGTCTCAGCCCGATTTAGTGTTCCATCAGGATTATAGCTAACATTTCCTTCTGAAAAATCTGGTTCAAGCTTTATGATGACAGCCACATTTAGAGACATTATTTTGCCTTCAAAATTGTTTTAATAAAATGGTTTGCTCTAATTTCAGTCAGAAAATTACAATTTGATGAATTTACCAAACATCATCTACTTCATCTAAAACTTTGTATTCCTTTGATGGTTCTCTATCTGCAAACTTTAATCTCGAAATGTCTCTATCAAAAAACATATCAATTGTCCAATCTAATAAGACTCGAAGTCGTTTATCCCATTTAGGAATTTTTGAAATGTATACATTTCTCCATAATGCCCAAGCCCAAATACCACTAATATTCATCCCAAAAAATGAAGCTACACCATTTCTTTTTCCAATAATGGCCATTTGACCCCTAGATTTGTATTCAAACTTCTTCATGTCTTTATTTCTAATTAATGAATACAAATTATGTGCTGCAGATTTAGCTTGGGCCTCTGCTAATTGTGCAGTAGGGGGAAATGGTCTTTCAGTTTCTGGGTCAATAAAAAGAGCACAATCTCCAATTGCAAAAACCCCTGGAAATTCTAGTACTTCCAAAAAATCATTGACAATAATTTTACCTCGTTCGGTTTTAAACATGGATCTCTTTATGGTATTTACAGGTGTTACTCCAGCAGTCCAAATCATAGTTCTTGTTTGAATTGCCTCTCTTTCTGAATTGTTTTGATTATTGGAATTCTCTTCAATTTTTTTCATCATTATCTCATAGCCATCAAAACTAGTAACAGCTGTTTTCAATTTAATTTCAATGCCATTCTTTGTTAGCAGGTTATGAGCAAATTTTGTTAACTTTTCACTAAAACCAGGTAAAATATTTGAAAGAGCTTCTAAAACAGTTACTTTGATTTCATCTTTCTTGATTTTAGGATAATATTTTCTTGCATCCAATAGAAAATCCATTATTTCTCCAGCTGTTTCAATTCCAGCAAAACCACCACCGACAATTACAAAATTAAGTAAACTCTTTCTAAGAATGGGATTTGATTCATTTTCTGCTTGTTCAAGCATATCTATTACTCGATTACGAATTGTCATAGCATCATTTAGATTCTTTATTGTGTAGGCATGTTTTTCCACATCACTCATACCAAAGAAGTTAGTTTCACTTCCAAGGGAAACCACAAGAAAATCATAATGAATCGAAACTCCTCTTTTTTCATTGGTTCCCCATAAATTTACAATCTTTCCGTGGGGATCGATGTTTTTTACCCTTCCTTCGTAAAATGTTGTTTTTTTGACAATAGTGCGAATTGGCATAACTATATGCCTCGTAGCAAGCATTCCTGCTGCTACTTGAGGAAGCATTGGTGTGAATAATAGAAAATTATCTTCACTGATAAGAACAATCTCAATATCATCATCATTTTTAAAATAATGCTCTAATTTCCTAGTGCATTCTACACCACCATATCCTCCCCCTAAAATGACAATTTTTCTCTTGTTTTTCACCAATAGAATATACTTCCCAAAATAGGAGAATATATCCTATGAGATCAGATTCTTACTAATATATCTAAAATCAGGCAGTTCTAATAATATCTGTATGAAGAATATCATATGCTCTTGATGCATCTTTTTCATTTAGAATTATAATGATATTATCTTGACTGAAAAAAGCATTTACAAGATCAATTCCATTATCGTGTAAAACCTCTGCTACATAAGATACTACATCAGATTGGTTCTTGTTGGGTGGAATTGTAATTCTAATTTTGGCTAAACCTGTACTGAAAATATTATCTTGATTAGGAAGTGAATCAAAAATTTTACGAATACTATCAAGATCTTCTGTAAGAAATCTAAATGAATCAGCTGATCTAAAGAAATCATAATTACTAGTAATTTTTGAAAATTTGTCTAAAATTGTTAAAGGATCAAATCCTTGAGAATCGTTTACTGAAAATTTAATATCCATTATTCCATCTGTAAGTGCTAATCTTGCATTTTTTAAAACTGAATTCTCTTCCACCTCATCTTTTACCTCAAAAGAATCTGCATATCGTTTGATTGCTACTACTATAGTATTCAAATTCACAGAGTTTCCAAGAACCCTCTCTACATCTGGTTGAATCTTTACAGCAAGAGCAGTATAATTGATTAAATCCATTTTCATACAGTCAAAAATTGAACGGTTTCTGGTAATAATCTCCCTGACTACTTCTGGAACTGACATACTCGACAACCTCATCACATAATATTATATCATGTCAAATATAATTGCATTATGTAAAATAATAAAGGAATGTAAGTAATATTTATATAATGTCATATATATTACATATAGTAGATAAATATGACAATATTTGATGATGAATTCAATAGGATCTTCAAGAAAATGTCAAACTCTTTTTTTAATATAGATGACATTTTTGAAGAATTCAAAACAAAGGGATCCAGTCAAGGTCCATATTTTTACGGTTATACTATGACCGTTGGTCCTGATGGAAAACCAATTGTAAAAGAATATGGAAACACAAAACCAGAATTAGTTTCAGCTCCTAATACAAGAGAGCCAATTGTTGATACAATTGTTGATGAAAAAGAAAAACTGGTAAAACTAGTAGCTGAGATGCCAGGTGTTGACAAATCAGATCTAAAGGTTGTGGTGCAAGACAAGTCAGTAAATCTTTCTGCCGAACATGGTGAAAAGAAATATCAGGTCAATGTCCCAATACAATACAAAGTTGATGAAAATTCTGCAAAAGCTTCATACAAAAATGGAATTCTTGAGCTGGTCTTTAAACAAGCTACAGATGAAAAACCAAAAGGCAAAACGGTGGAGGTTGAATAAACTCCCCAAAATTTTTATGGTGATTAAATGAGTGAACTTGTTTTAAAAATAGATGAAATACCACAACAGCATGTGGGAAGAGGAAGAGCTATAATTGATCCAAAAATTATAGAAGATACTAATTGGAATACGGGACAAATTTTAGAATTAACCTATAACAAAAAAACACACGTAAAACTTTGGCCAGGTTCTCCAGAAGAATATGGAGCAGGTTTGATCAAAATTGATGGAATAACTAGACAAAACATTGGTGCAGGAATTGGTGACAAAATATCAGTAAAATCTGTTGAAGCAGTTGATGCAGAACAAATTGTCTTATCACCTACTGAAAAAATTGCAATAGACGGATTACAGGAATATATGATTTATAATTACTTGAATCATGTGTTTACAACTGGAGATTCAATCTCTCTGAGTACTCAAATGGGAGGAAAAGTCCAGTTTGTAATTACTAGTACCAAACCATCAAAACCAGTAATCGTTACAGAAAATACTATTTTCAAACTAGGGCCCATGACCAAAGCAGTTGATGCTACTATTCCACGAATTACCTATGATGAACTCGGCGGTTTGAAAAAGGAAGTTCAAAAAATCCGGGAGATGGTAGAATTACCTATGAGACATCCAGAATTATTTGAAAAAATAGGCGTTGAAGCTCCAAAAGGAGTGTTATTGTATGGACCTCCAGGAACTGGAAAAACTCTATTGGCAAAAGCAGTTGCAGGTGAAACCAATGCACACTTTATCTCCCTCAGCGGGCCCGAGATTATGGGAAAATTCTATGGTGAAAGTGAAGAAAGATTACGAGAGATTTTCAAACAAGCCGAAGAAAATTCTCCCAGTATAGTTTTCATAGATGAAATAGATTCTATTGCCCCAAAAAGAGAAGAAGTATCTGGAGAACTTGAAAAAAGAATAGTTTCCCAACTTTTGACATTAATGGATGGTATGAAAAGTAGAGGAAAGGTTGTAGTTATTGCAGCTACCAACAGACCAGACTCGATAGATCCTGCACTAAGACGACCTGGAAGACTAGACAGAGAAATTGAAATTGGAATTCCTGACGATGAGGGAAGACTTGAAATACTTTCAATTCATACTCGCGGAATGCCTATTGATGAAAAAGTTGACCTTAAAAAAATCTCAAAGACAACCCATGGCTTTGTTGGTGCTGATTTGGAAGTTTTATCCAAAGAAGCAGCAATGAGATCCCTTAGAAGAATTCTACCTGAAATTGATCTTGATGAAGAAAAGATCTCCACTGAGATTCTACAAAAAATCCAAGTAACTAATGAAGACTTTTTGGATGCTCTAAAAGAAGTTCGCCCAAGTGCATTACGTGAAGTTCAAGTACAAATTCCAAACGTTAGTTGGGATGATGTGGGAGGACTAGAAGAATTAAAAGAAGAACTCCGTGAAGCAGTAGAATGGCCTATCAAACACAAAGAAGCTTTTGATTATGTTGATGTAGAAACCCCAAAAGGTATTCTATTACACGGACCACCTGGAACAGGAAAAACTCTAATTGCAAAAGCTTTGGCTAAAATGACTGAATCAAACTTTATCAGCATTAAAGGTCCTGAACTACTTTCAAAATGGGTAGGCGAATCAGAAAAAGGAGTAAGGGAAATTTTCAGGAAAGCTCGTCAAGCAGCACCTTGCATCATATTTCTTGATGAGGTAGATGCGCTTGTACCACGACGAGGAAGTGGCGAATCAGGATCTCATGTAACAGAAAATATTGTTTCCCAAATCCTAACAGAAATTGATGGACTCGAAGAATTACATAATGTCTTGATCGTAGGTGCAACAAATAGATTAGATATTGTTGATGAGGCCTTGCTCAGACCAGGAAGATTTGACAGAATAATCGAAGTACCAAATCCCGACAGCAAAGGAAGAGAGCAGATATTCAAGATTCATACAAAAAAGAAGCCTCTTGAAGATGACGTAAAAATCTCAAAACTTGTAGAACTTACTGATGGTTTTACTGGAGCTGAAATTGCTGCCGTAGCCAACAGAGCAGCTACAACCGCACTGAAAAGGTATGTTGGAGGAACGCCCCAAAATATCAAAGAAATCAAGGTTACACAACAGGATCTTTTAGATGCAATTGATAAAGTCAAGCCTAGAAAGACCGAAACCCCCATGACTCATTCGATAAAATAGTCTAAATACTAAGGAAGATGACTTGATTTTATGAAACTCTATCTTGATTTTGAACCTTGTAAAGAATGCAATACAATGATGAAAGATCTAAGTAGCCCTGAAATGTTGTTTGCAGACGAAAAAACAAGATCCGACGAATCTGCCAAGTTCTTACGACATCTAACATATAATCACAATGAAGTGGTTCAAGCCGTAATGGAAGATCTACCTAAGCAGAAAAGGGATCAAGAGTTTGATTTCTTCAAATAATTCTTATTTTATTTCAATTATCATAGTTAGAAAATGGTAATCATATTCATATACAAAAAAATATTTCAATAAATTGGGGTAATAAAAAATTGAACAAGAATGTAATATTTGGATTAACGATAATTATTTTTTCGTTATTTTTTACCCAACCAGTATTTTCTCAAGAACCCGTACCTCCAAAAATTCCTGAGCCGTCCCCTGAACCAAAGCCGATTAAAATTCCAGATCCAGAACCTATTAGAGAACCTTTTCCAGAAGAAAGTGACACTGCAAAAATTCAAAGATTGACTGAGGAAAATACCAAACTACGAGAAGAAAATATTATGTTAAAAGCACAAATTGCTGAATTAAACAACAGAATAGAAAATCTTCATGCAATAACTATGGAGCAAATTAAAGTAATATTGGAATTGTTAAATCAACTAAGAGAGACAGTATTTGAAAAAATATTTTCTCCTACAATTAACTTGTAATGAAACTAGTCAATTAGTTTAAGAGTTTTTTTGATCAAAGATGCTCGGTTTCGGATTGTAACATCACTAACTCCAGATTCATTTGAAAACTTTTTTTGACTGATTTTTTCTCCGTTTATAATGCAGGCAACATACAATGATGCAGCTGCCTGTGCAACCGGATGCTTTCCTGCGGTAATTTTTTCATCTTCACATTTTTTTAATATATCAAATGCATCTCTTTTTGTTTTTTCACTCAAATTCATGTTATTTGAGATCTTTACGATAAATGATGAAGTATCATATTGATTTAGATTCAAGCCTAGTTTTTTGATAATTGTTCTTAGATCTCTTGATAATATTCTCCGTTCTACATTTCCAGCTTGTGCAATATCATCTAATGTTCTAGGAATATTATTTTGTCTACATGAGGCATACAAGGATGCAGAAATTAAAGAAGCCATGGTTCTTCCTCTAGTTAGTTTGGCATTTACAGCCTTTCGATAAATATAAGCTGCATTTTCAACAACATTGTTGGATACTCCTATCTTTGTTTTCATTCCATGTAATAGGGTAAATGCTTTACTTAATGATGAAGTAGTTCTTGATTTACTTCTTTGATCCCATGTACGAAGTCTATTAAAATCATATTTTGTTTTTCTTGATAAATTATTTCCTGAAGAATCTTTGTTTGTTCCAATCACTGTTGATAATCCTTTATCAAACATTGTCAGCGATGTAGCAGGACCTGTCCTAGCATTTTTCATAAAGTCTTCTGAGCCAAAGCTACGACCGTCATGCGAAGTGTCATCCATGTTTTGCACTAAGACAAGACCGCAACCCCCGCAAAAAACTTCTCCTCTATCAGAATCTGTAATCACAGGGTAGGTTTTGCAAGTATCAAGTTGACACTTTACATCATAATCACTAGAATAATACGCTACCACTACTAAGAACTATGGGCATTTATCGCATAAAAGCAAAGTGAAACAGGAAATTTTGAAATCAAAACTAACCTTTTTCTACGAAAAGTTCCTCAATAATTTTTCAAATTAAACTTAGTTGGCATACAACATACATTCTATTAAATGTTAAAAATAAATCAAAAAATAATTTTAAAAATTATTTATTTTTTTATTGAATCTAGAGAATGCCCACGATTTACAATCATTTGGATAATTGCATCGATTGGGTATTCAATTCCATGTTCTTCTTCAAAATGCATCCTTAGCTTTTCAAGCAGTTCAAGGCTTTTTTCTCCTTCTAGAGAAAAATTACACTCAAAACCATACTCATCACAGCGAAGTTTAAGGGTCATCAGATTGGGAACAAAATGGTGCATATAAAAATCCTAGGCATGTTATTCAATATTATCAATATCTAAAATAACACATAACTTGATTTTTTTGAATTTCTTGATATTCTAAATATCAATAAATTTATCCTTACTTTCCATTTACCTATGAATTCAAACCAGTATCAAACCATGTTAATACTATTAAAAAAGAGGAAATTCGGAGAAAAAAAATGAAGGGTTTTGAATTTGTGTTTTTGGCAATAGGCTCAGTTTTTGGAGCCTTTCTAAGATACAAAATTACAGAATCTCCTTTGATTTTCAATACACTACCACTTAACGTCTTAATTGTAAATATTATTGGGGCATTTATTTTGGGAATTTTTATTGTAGTATCAGAACAATGGAACCTTGATGGACGATATTCTTTATTGGCAGCTGTAGGGTTTTGTGGATCTTTAACTACGATGTCTTCATTTGCTCTTGATTCTAGTAATCTTTTAGATAATCAACATTATGCAACGTTAGCGATTAATATCCTAACAAACGTTGGATTATCAATTGGTGCATTAATTGCTGGTAAATCTATAATGACTGCTATTGTAAATGGTTGATTAGTTATAGGGACTATACTGTTTGTAAACTTTGATTACAGTTTCATGGTACATTTTTTGGATATCATCCTCAGTTGAAATTGCAAGTTGATTAACAAGGTCAGTAGAAGTAATCATTCCTACCACCTGATCATTATCTATAACTGGCAATTTTCTAATATTTCTTGTATGCATCAAATCTGCAACCATCAACACTGTTTCATCAGAACTAGTTGCAATTAATGGAGAAGACATGATTTGCTTTACTGGAGTTGTAATTTGATAAGCATGGGCTACAATTTTTACAGCAAAATCTCTATCTGTAACAATCCCTACTGGTGTATTATTTTCCATCACAATTACAGCACCAACTTTTGCATCTTCCATCATCTTTGCAGCTTCATTTACAGTCATCATAGAATCTACTGAAATAACAGATTTTGTCATAATATCCTTTACAGTGATTCCTCTTGCATTTTCTTCCATTTCAATTGAATTTCGGCTTTCACGTATTATAGAGACTTCGCATAATCTCATTCTTGAAAATCAAAGAGGAGAATGTTTTTTTGAAAATATTATAAATGATATTTTGAAAATTGCTTAAATTCTAATTTATAGTCAATTAAACATGGTAAAAATTAAGAAAATCCTTGTTCCCTTAGATGGTTCTAAAAACTCAATGAGGGGATTAGATGAAGGAATTTATCTTGCTAGACAGTGTCAGGCAACAATTACCGGTTTGTATGTTGTACCTCTATCCAAACCCAAAACTAGTTCTCAAATTTCATATGTTGAAAAATATCTTCTAAATCACGCTGCCAAGTTTATGTCAAAAGCTAAAAAACGAGCTGCACAAAATGGAGTTCTCTTTGATGATACGGTTGTATATGGTAAAGAAGGACCAAAAATTATTAGTTTTGCAATCAATAAATCATATGATATTATAATTATTGGGTCACGAGGAATGAGCTCTCTCAAAGAAGCTTTTCTTGGAAGCACTTCAAATTTTGTTCTTCATAAATCAAAAATCCCAGTTTTAATCGTAAAGTAACTAATTCTTTTTTGCAAGACAGTTTCGATAGGTGAAAATGAGGATCTTTTTTATTAGAATACAATCATGATTAAAAATATGGCTCATACCTTTGTGAAAGATGTCATGACTGGTAATGTTGCATCTTTAGACTATTCTTCTACGATTAAGGATGGTGCAAAATTAATGGACGATAAGAATATTGGTTGTATTATTGTAACTAGAGAAAAACTACCAGTGGGAATTTTAACTGAAAGAGATTTTGTAAAACGAATAGCCTCTAAAGAAAAGCCATTATCCTCTCTAATTGAAGAAGTAATGTCCTCACCATTGATCTCAATTGATCCAGATGAAACAGTGTGGGAAGCAGCCGAAGAGATGAAGACAAACAACATTCACAAATTACCTGTTATACAGGATAACAAAATTATTGGAATAATTACAACATCTGATTTAGTCGAAATTTGTAGTGTTGGGTCAGATTCTGAAATGAGAAAAATTTGTGACGATATACTTACTAGAATGGAAAAAGAACAGTGAGGAATTTTGGTTTATTCTTATCAAGTGATTAAATATCAAACAATTTCGTTTGTACAGGGAACCCATTGGTCTCAATCAATAGGGGATAAAGGGATTTTATACAAAGCCACAAAAGATCCCTACTCTAAACTAATAGTACAATCATCGGCTGGCTCTAAAAAATTATTTCATGTTCCAAAAAATCGAACAGTTATTGTTGACAATAATGCTGTTCACTTTTTAGGAGAACTGGCATAAATTACCTAATAATTAAGACAGGACAATCTGCATTTTCAGAGACCCTCCTGCTTACACTTCCCAGAGTCTTTAATTTCCCTATTCCATGAAGACCATGGCTTCCAATAATTATTAACGAAATCTTCTTCTTTTTTGAAAAATTCAATATTTTGCTTGCAACATCTCCCTTTTCAACACAAAATGATACAGTAATTCCCTTTGATTCACATTTTTTTACAGCGTTCTTTAACATTTTTTCCGTATCTGCTTTGACTGATTCTGACCATTTTTTAATAGCAATTTTTTCTTTGGATTTTATCAATCCAAGTAATCCAGGAGGAGAAATATAGCCTGTATTCACGACTGAAAATAAAAATATTTCAGAATCAAGATTATGTGCCAGCTCAATAGCTCTTGTTAATGCTTTAACGGAATACTTTGAGCCATCATACGGAACTAGAATTTTGGTTAACATTTTTGAGAACATATTATCACTACTTTACTACTAGTACCGGTACTTTTGATTTATGAACAATTGCATTTGCAACACTTCCCAAAAAGGCTTCTTTTAATCCACTTTGACCTCTAGAACCAATTACAATAATATCAAATTTTCCTGTTCGTGATATTTCCTCAACTTCAACTGTTGGACTTCCAAAAATAACTTTGTATTTGAAAACAATTCCCTTTTGAGCACATTTGGTTTTTGCAGCCTCCATGAATTTTCTAGCTTCTTTTGTTAGATAAATTTGAAATGGCATAATAGCATCAGCTAAATTTCTTGGATATATTGGAATAACATACAAACCGGTAATTGTTGCCTGACACTGTCTAGCAAGATAAATTCCTTCATCTAATCCCCTCATTGAGTTTTTAGAACCATCTAAGGGAACAAGGATTTTCTTAATTTTTTTCCTTATCATTTCTATCAAGATTCACTTCAATGAATTAATACTAAATCAAGATTATCAAGCATGAAAATCATATTACTGAAAAACTTTGAGAGTAATCATTATTTCAATATTATGGGTAAAAATTTACCAAAATCGATATTCATTTAATTTCCTAATTGAATTTTAAGAGTTTAGTTTAATATCCATGAAACCAGATTTTTACTATGAGAAAATCATTATACATGAATATTCTTGTTCCATTAGATGGCTCTGGAGATTCACAAAAGGCACTTCTTCAAGCATGTGATCTGGCAAAAAATTATCAAGCAAACCTAATTTTGGTATATGTCGTAGAGAAATCACACTCACTAAATTTACTAGACAGAAAAGAGTACCTTGAAATTCTTCGAAAATTTGGAAATAAGGTTCTAATCAAAGGAAAACAAACTGCCAAAAACAAAGGGCTTGATGTAACTACTATAATGAAAGAGGGAAATATTACAAATGAAATAGTTAAACTTGCGAAAACCAAAAAATGTAATTTAATTATTGTAGGAAGTAAGGGCCTTGGTGCAACAGCAAGATTTTTCCTAGGAAGCATATCAAACAAACTTGCAAATAATTCACCTTGTTCTATCCTAATTGTAAAATAATCTAAGATTCAGCAATAGCCTTTACGATATCTGCTTTTGTGATAATTCCAACCAGTTTGGAATTTTTTACGACAGGTAATCCGCTAATACCATTTCTTATCATTAATAACACCGCTACACCAACATCTTCATCTGCTTTTACAGTAATTGGACTAGATGACATGATGTCCACTGCTTTGAAGTGAAGCAAATGACTCATTTGATTTACACGAAAATCATCAAGGTCTTTTTTAATTTTATAATTTTCTACCTCTTTTGGATCAGCTGACTGGACGATCCAATGAGGTAATTTTGCTGGAACAAAATCTCGGTAGGTGATTATTCCAACAGGAACTTTATTTCTTTGAATAATAATTCTTGATATCCTATTATGAATTAGCAAACTTTCTACATATAGCAACGAATCTCCAGGCATAGCAGTTATTACTCTTCTAGTCATAATTTTAGAAACTTTGAGTGGAGATGTAGCATGAGTTAGAAAAATTGAGGCTAGATCTGTTTTTGTAACCAAACCCTCTAAGACTCCATTTTTTCCTAGTACTATAACTGAGCTAATATGATGTCTTTTCATTATTTTTGCAGATTCATAAACCGAAGCTGTTTTTTTTACTGTAAATAATTTTTTAGACATAAACCCAGAAACCTTTACAGATTTGATTGGTTTATCGCCCAAAGCGTAAATCGTTTTTGCAATATCTTTTTCTGTAATAATTCCTACAGGGTATTTTTTAGAGTCAATAATTACTAGACGTTTTAAATTATGTCGAAGTAATATTTCTCTTGCGTGCAATAAGCTGGTATTTGGGCCAATGGTGATTGTTTTTTTAATTATTATTTGATTTAGACTGGGATTTTTTAATAACAACAAATCAACTCCAGTTTTAGAGGTTAAATACATGAACTCTAATATCATTCATGAAAATCAAAATTGAAAATCTAGGGATTTCTTTTAATTTAAAACAGGGTAGTTTACCAACTAAGGAATATGATTACTGATACAATTCATGAGCATCTAAAGGATTTCCAAACCACCAAAGTAAAGAACATTATAACCAAACCTACCATCATCGATCCAACCGAAACATTATCTTCTGTAATTAACAAAATTAGTAAAAATAAGGCCTATGATGTGTTTTGCATACATGGAAAAACCACCCTTTCAACAAATATCCTCTCATTACTAAATGCTAAAAATATTACCAGTATGAAAGTAGAACCATTCCTTTCTCCAGTTCCATACATATCCCCAAATGATTCCATACAAAAGGCATCCCATATCATGACTCATTATAGAACAAGAGAAGTTCCTGTTGTTAGCAAAAATAAAATCGTTGGCGTTGTCACGGCAAAACAAATTCTCAAGTTACTTTCCTCAAAAGATAACAAATGGATAAAGGCAAATTTGATTTACACTCAAAATCCAATCACCATCAGTTCAGACGATTCTCTGAGTACTGCAAAACGGATAATGACAAATAAAAAAATAGACCATCTTCCAGTCATCAACAACGACAAAATAAAGCAAGTTTTGACCTCATCTCATCTAATTGAATCTATTATTCCAAAAGAAAGTCTAGGGCGCTTCTCTAAAGGTGCAAATCGAGTTCATAAATTAGAATCCCAAATTGGAAATATTGGGAGTACCAGAATTCCTCAATGCTCACCTAACGATGATCTAAATAAAATTCTCAAATCTATGTTAAAAAGCGACACAACATGTTGTCTGGTTAATCTCTGGGACAATCTACAAGGCATAATCACATTCAAAGATGTTCTAGGATTATTAGCCTCCAAAATAGAAACACCAATTCCATTATTCATTGTTGGATTACCAGAAGATCAACAAAATTCTAATTTAATTAGCTCCAAATTTGAAAAAACTCTCAAAAGGTTACAACAAACTTATTCTGAAATTCATGAAGCAAGAGTTGCAATAAAAAAACAAAGAAGTGGTGGAAAGAGAGAAGGAAAATTTGATGTAACAATTATGATTACTACTTCTCATCATGCACCATTAATTTACAAATCTGTAGGGTTTGATCTAGGTGAAGTCTTAGAAGAACTCAGCCAAAAATTATTGAGGAATCTATCCAAACGAGCAAAACAAAGATCAAAAACTAGTATTAGAAAAATGGGATTACCTATATTCTAATTATGCAAATTAGCAAAAAGTCATCTAAAGAGAACATATTGCTTGTAGGATTTCCAAGTAATGGTCTTGTAGGTACATTTACCATTTCATATTTGGTTCATCATTTAAAAATGAAGCAAATTGGAGAAATAGAACATCCAGATCTTCCTCCTACCTTATTTGTTGAAGATGGAGAAATACTTCCACCTATACGAATCTATAAAAAAAACAATCTTTTTGTCATATTATCTGATCTTCCTTTTGATCCATTTGTAGCGTATGATTTTGCTGAATCAATATTGGATTACTCCAAAAAAAATCAAATCAAAAAAATAATTATCATTAGTGGAATGGAAACAGTAAACAAAGATCCCAAATCACCAAAAATATTTGGTCTAGTTACCCACAAATCGTTAGAAAAACTTCTTTATGATTATGAAATTTCTAAATTTTTAGCAGGTTCAATTTTTGGAACAGATGCTGCAATGATAACTGCATTTAGAAAATCAAAGATTCCAGCTTTAATCCTATATGCTGAATGCCATCCTTTTTTCCCTGATCCGGAAGCCTCTGTTGTTGCAATTACAACCCTAGCTAGAGTCTTAAACGTCAAGGTAGATACTACTGATATACAAAAGAAGATAGAATGGCTACGAATTCAGCATAGAAACTTGATGGAAGAAACAATCCGTTCTCTTCAACAACATCAACAAGAAAAGAAGCCTGGAAGAGCTCCACAGATTTACAGGTGATTTTATGGTTAAAAATAAAGATAAATTTAAAATTAGAATATTCCCTTCAACAATTAGCTCATTACTAAGTGACGATATTGATAAACAAATTCTTTCTCCTTTATCTTGTTTACAAGAATTTGAAACAAATTGGCTACTAGAGTTTGATCTTCCTCTGGTAAATAAAAAAGATATCAAAATAACTTTTGATGAAAATTCCATCTCTGTTGAAGCAAAATTAAAAGAAATTTATTCGGAAGAAAAATTTGGTGTAAAAACAAAATTTGAATATTTCAAAAAAATGCTAACTCTTCCTGGAAAAATTGATAGCAAAAAGGCATTTGCAAAATTTACTAAGGGAAGATTAACAATAACTATTCCCAAAATAATTTCAGGTCATAAAATCAAAATTAAATAATTACTTGAAAAATTTATCAATTTGATCTCTATACTTTACGGTAATTTTTCCAAATTCAGTAAAATCTTCTGCTGATGGATACTTTAATCTCATAGCATATTGATTTACAAAAATTGATACTGCACTTCCTACAATTAGATTGTAACATGCATCTGCCAAATTTTTTGAATAAGGAAATGCAACTTTGATAAATGGTAGATAAGCTTCTGTTTGAGAAATCATTAAACTTATTTGCTTTTCAACATATTCTTTAACATCTTCTGGAATTGGCATAATATCCATTGTATTATGTCCTCATAAATAAGCACTTTTTATTTTAGGATAAGATTAAGAGATAATTTGTTCTAGGTATCTTTCTTTTCCTTTTCTACTTCTAGGAAGACACCGTAATTGTCTATTGCAACAAGGACAAGTGATCCCTTCAAAATCTACAAAAACTTCACAATGATTGCATCTTTTTTGTCCTGCAGCATACCTGCCTATCCTTGAGGGTTTTTGAGCCTTGTAATTCTTACATTTCCCGATACAATAAGTCATTTTTACTCAGCATAAATTTCAAAATTGATAATATTATACTCTAAATTCTAATCTCAAAGTTGATAATTACCTTGGCGAATAAATAATAAAATTTATTCATAATACACAAATTCACATTGCAGAAATTAAAATTTTCCCAAATTGAATTTATAATGCCACAACTGGAGTAAAATATTGACAGAATTAGACAGAAAAATATTTGGCCAAATCACAACAAAAGAAATCATAGGTGCATCTCCTCCAGCAATACCACATACCAAAAATTTACTAGATGCTGAACTTCGGAACTTGACCAACCAACTAGACTCACAAAATAAGGAAACATTACAAAAAATGTTAGAAGAGCAAAAACTTTCAGAAAAACATGTCAACAGTCGACCAGGTGCAATGGCTCTTGCACAAGATAAAATTCAATTATTTACCGAATATAGTCAAAAATATATTCATTCAATAAACCAAAAGCTTCAACTCAATAAAAGCTGAATTTTTAAAAAACTATTCCTTTTGGGAATCCTTAGGAGGTTTTTGAATAAAACCACCCTCTTTGGGTTCTGGTGGAGGGATTTTCTTTGATCGTGCCAAACCAATTGTTGTAATAATTACTGAAGTCAAAATAATAACAAATACCAATTGTGGATAAACCTCTGCATTTGGTAATCCTAAAGTTAAAGGAATTGTAGCCAAAACTGCCGCAGCCAAACCACGGGGAATCATTGAGTAGGTTACCTTTCGATCTAACAACGAAAATCTTTTGGTTAAAGTAACCTTGCCCACAATTAACCTTCCAAAATAAATTACAATTGTAATCCCAATTCCCAAAATCACAAATTCTATTCTCCCTATACTTGCCAATAAGCCCACAAAAACGAAAAAGAAGGATCGTACCAAAAACGTTAACTGATTATGGGTGGGATCATCGTGTTCTATTCTTGGAAGTTTAAACTTCAATATTTTTGAGAGATTATTTCTGTTTCCAAGCATGAGCCCAAACACCAATGCAGTTAATGCTCCCGATTCCCCAAAGGAGACTGCCAAAAAGAATAAGACAAATAAAATTCCAAGTGTGAGCATGTAAGCGTGTTGGGTATTTGCTAGTTTGGTAGAAACATACATCCATGGAATTCCTACCCCAAAACCTAAAATTAATCCTACAACAATTGCTCTTCCCAAAGTTTCTTGTAATACCTGAAGATCAAATTGACCCGCAAGTATGGCCCCAAATAGAATAAATGCAATAATTGTAGATAAGATATCAGTTAAGGCTGATTCAAAACTTAGCATGTTTTTGGTTTCCTCTGAAATTCTAATATTTCTCACAAGACCAAATACAATTGCAGAACTACTTCCTCCTACTATTGACCCAAGTAGAATGCTTTGTAACCACACCCAACCTAGCACATAATGTACAGCAAAAGTTGCAATTACAATTGATAAAATAAAACCAAGTATTGCCAAGGTAAAAGAAAAATGAGCTGTTTTTACAATTTGTTTTAGATCTAAATTTAATCCACCATCAAACATGATTATTATCAACGCCAGAGCTGCGAAATACGGAACAATTTGTAAAATTGCCTCTGGTTGAATAATTCCTAAGACTGGTCCAAGTATGACACCTAACATCATCAAAAATGCAACATCGGGAATTCCTGTTTTTTTGAAAAATGCTTCGCCTGCTACCCCAGAAAATATAACCACACCTGCTGCAAGTAATAATACATGAGCAGAAGCTATGGGTCCTTCTTGACTTAATGTGGAAATAAAACTCTGAAGCTCATTTATTTCAACGAGAATAAAGTTAATGTCAATACTATCCAAGAAACCAAAGTCACCTACCTGTCCCCATACCATCTCCAAAACTCCAAAAAAAACTGGGTTCATTCTATTGATGAAAATAATTACTACCTATTAAAAGGCAAATAAGTCAACCTAGATTGATTTATTGTTTATGAACAATTTAAAGAACTTAGAACAAATTAAATCTCTCCTTTACCATCTATTTTCTATTGAGTGCCACTGAAGAACTCAGAGCTGACCATGATCAAGTTCGCCGTCTACAAAAAATAATTGAAAAATGCGCAGAAAAGATAGGAAGGGGATCAAATATTCCATTTTCAGACATTGATAAGATAACAATCATTATTTACGAATTTGTTGATACCATACACCATTCCCGTGAGGAAAATTCTTACTTTCCATGTGTAGCAAGCTATGATACTCTAAAAGAAGAAATTCGAAAATTTATGATTGAACATGAATTTGGAAGAAATATTGCAAGAGAAATTAACAAACATTTGAAAAGATGGAAAAATGGAGAAGATGCAAGAGAGCCAGTATCCAGATTCCTCCGAACATATTCAGTATACCTATACGACCATCTAAACAAAGAAAACAAATTTTTTGATCAGGCAGAAGCTGAAGTGTTATCAAAGGAAGAAGAGACAGAAATGTATGAGCAATATCGATCCGTCACTGCGATTACAAAAAAGAAAGAAGATATGATAAAAGAAATTGATTTTTTAGAAAATCAACCTTGGTTTCAAATTTAACGTAAACTCTTTATGTCCTATTTTCCAGGTCAAATAATATGAAACCATTTGTTCTTTGGATGACTGGTCTTCCATGTTCAGGGAAGACTACAATCGTAAAAGATTTACAAAAAGACATTCCAAATTTGGCAATGCTTGATGGTGATGAGCTAAGAGAATGGTTCTCACCCAAAGACTTTTCAAAAGCAGGTAGAGATGAACACAACAAAAAAGTGGCTCATTTAGCTAAACTCTTGTTAAAACATGGAGTTCCAAGTGCCGTTTCTTTAGTATCTCCCTATCTGGAGAATAGAGAAAGTGCCAGAGAAATCATTAATGCAGGTGACCAGTTTGCAGAATGTTATGTAAAATGTTCTCTAGCAAAATGCGAAGAAAGAGATGTCAAAGGTATGTATGCAAAAGCAAGAAAAGGTGAGATTAAAGGATTTACCGGAATTGACGATCCCTATGAAGCCCCAGAAAAAGCAGACCTTATTGTAGATACAGAAAATGATTCTCTATCAGAGAGCGCAAAACAAGTCAAGGAATTCCTCAAAGGAAGAAATCTACTTTAATTTTTTAAATTCTTCCAATATTTTATTATGAATTAACCCATTTGTAACTAAAATCCCATTTTGATGATTTACAATTTGATTGTTGTAGGTTAGATCATTACCTAACATATCTGTCATTCTTCCTCCCGCTTCTGAAATAATGCAATAAGATGCAGCTGAATCCCATTCTTTCATTTTGTTGGTTGTAGTGATATATGCCTCAGCTTCACCAGAACTAATTTTTCCAACCTTTAATGAACTTCCAATGCTGGTAAAATTTTCAATTCCCAATTGTTCTATAAACATTTTTTCTTTATCTGAAAGATGATGTCTTGAACCAACTGCTTTACATTTTGGTAGATCTGAAATTCCCGTGACTGAAATTTCACTCCATTCGTTTTTTGAATATCTAAACGCCCCTTTCCCTTTTTGAGCAGCAAAGATAGTTTTCTCAGTTGGCCAACCAATTATTCCTAGAATGGGTTTTTTGTTCTTAACCAAAGCTATCATAACAGTAAATTCACCAGTCTTATCAATAAAATCAGAAGTTCCATCTAGAGGATCTACAATCCAAATTACCTCTTGTGATAATCTACTTTGGTCATCTTTATCCTCTTCAGACAAAATTTGATGACCTGATTTTGATAAGATTTTCTTGATTATTTCATTACTTTTCAAGTCTGCTTCAGTGATGGGAGAATCATCTTGTTTAACTGATGTTTCATATTTTTCTCCGTATATAGATAAAATTGCGTTTCCTGCTTCAGTCACTGCTTGTATTGCTATATCTAACTCTGGAATTGGATCTTTGATTGGAATATTTTTCAATGATTTTCACCTACGTGGTTAGTTCTGGCTTTAGAGTCCATGCCACTCCTAGCATGATAAATGGAATTGACATCACACCAATGATTGATAACATGATATTGAGTTGAGAGTCTGAAACTTGAGGATTATTAACAATCCAAGGCAATGGCAAAGTGATAACCACCCAAATTATACCAAGTAAAATAATTAATTTTGCCTTTTTCTTCTTATCATTCATGGTATAAAGTAAATTTTGAGGAGTATTAAACTCCTGTGAATTTATTTAGTTGATTGTCCCCCATCAACTGCAAGGATCGCCCCAGTAGTCCAAGATGAATCATCAGATGTTAAAAACAAAATTGATTTTGAAACCTCACCAGGTTGACCAATTCTTCCTAATGGATGATCGTTATCCATAAACTCTCTATCTTTTTTTGTTTTCAAAAATGGCTTAGTCATATCTGTATCTATTACACCAGGGCATATGCAATTTACTCGAATCTTGTCCTTTGCATATTCTAATGCCCAACACTTAGTAAGTACAATTAATGCAGCTTTTGAGGCAGAATAGGCATCAGCATTGAATCCTTCATATGCTTTTAGTCCAGCATCTGAGGAAACGTTAATGATTGTACCAGCAGTTTTTTGTAAATGAGGTATTGCAAATTTGGCAAATCTAAACGGCCCATTAAGATTTACATCTAGAACATGGTTCCATTCTAATTCTGAAATTTCATGTAATTGTTTAATTTTTGGAAAAACACCAGCATTATTTACTAAAATATCTAATTTTCCAAATTTTTCTATTGTTTTTTCAATTACACTTCTAACCTCTTCTTCGTTTGTAATGTCTGCAGATATCGGAATGACATTTGTAAGTTGATTTGCTGCTTTTGCTAGCTGCTCGGAATTCTTTGAAGTAATTATTACTTTTGCCCCATTTTCAGAAAAAGTCTTTGCCGTTTCAAATCCTATACCTCTACTTCCACCTGTAACAATAGCAACTTTTCCTTTTAATTTCAATACCCTTCTCCATAAAATTCGTAATTTATACTTCAAGTATTTCCAAATAACACAATAGCTCTTTTTTTAAAAAATTTGGTAATTCAAACGTTTTACTTCTCTCTCTGGTTTTTTTGAAAAATTTCCAATTAAAAATAGTAAACCGAAAAATTTCAAAAGATATATCTTAAAGATTTAAAATTTTGATTAATTTTTTATTTACTTAACTTTTTGATTGGTAATCCCCTTAGAATTTCATGGATTTAACTTAAAATTAACTTATGATAAAAAATTACTAAAAATATGAAAAATTGTATAAAAAATTTCTTTAAATTATAAATAGTTAAAATTACTATAATATCTAATGCTGAAGGACATAATTCCTATCGACTAATGTGCGTGGCCCTACAGAACGAAAAAGGCAATCAGGTCTCATAACACCTGACCACGAGAGGAAATCTCTCATAGTTCTGTAATTGAGGGGCACGCCTTCTAATTTTCAACTATATCTACAGATACACTTCCATTTACACTCCCATTTGGATTAATCTGGATTGATATTTCCTGTTGGGTAGAAACTAGAAATGATTTTTGTCCATCATAATCCCAGGTATAATATTCAGAAATTCCCGTCTCATGTAGAGTCCCATTCAATTTGAAATTCTCTGAAAATTCAAAATTATTTCCTTCTAGTATTATAGTAAGATTTTGTGGACTATCTCCATTAGGCACAAATCTAAAATTGTATTCACCTTGTTCTATAACAAAATTATTAGAATAAACTCCATTTTCATATAATCTAGGCTCAGCTAAAGTGACATGAAAAATGGATTCATTTTTTTTACCTGTTTGATCTGATTGAAATCCAAAGGTAACCATTACAATAATTACAATTATGATAGGAACAAATATGATTTTTTTTTGCATTTCAATAAATTATTTTTATTATTATAAAAATTAATTTCTAATTATGCCTGAAAACCTCTTTCCAATTTCTACCAATTCAGTTTAGTTAGAGAAATTTAATGTACTGTGAATCAATCTTTACACCCGAAATTAAGTATTAACTTTAAAATCCTGACTATTGACACAACTTCAGAATAAATGGACTAAACAACCTCAGCCAGGGATTACAGAGAAAATTAATGATGTAATTAAACCAAAAGGGGCTCTTAAACCCCGTATCCAAACTGCAATTAAAAAATTAAGATTACAAATTTCAAAATTAGATCATATGCTAGCCAAATTAAAAGAAAGAGATGAAAAACTTTTCCAACGAATTGTAGAGGCAACACAACAACATGATACTCAAACGAGTAAGGTTCTTTCAAATGAATTAGGAGAGGTTAGAAAAGTTACTAAAATTTTAAGCAATGCCCGTATAGCTTTAGAACGAATAGAATTGCGATTAAGCACCACCAATGATCTTGGGGATACTGTTATGACTATAATGCCAACTATGGGTCTAATGAAAAACCTGAAGTCTTCACTAGGAAAAATTATGCCAGGTGCAGAACAAGAAATAGGTCAAATGGCAGACATGTTAGGTGGATTTATGACAGAAAGTTTCTCAGGCGACGGAGCTTTTGGTATCGATGAAACAACAAATATGGAATCAGAGAAAATTCTACAAGAAGCAGCAGCAGTCGCAGAAAATTCTACTGGAGATTTATTTCCATCCGTACCAGCATCATCCACATCAACAACTACATCCACAAAATTTCTCTAAAAATTAATTTTTGAATTTAACTTTCTAGAGATTCTCTAGACTCTTTAATTTTCTTGACTTTATTCCCTTCATTGTCTACAACTTTGTCGATTCCGGATAATTTATCCTTCAAACTGTTAATCCAAGATCCTACTTCATCTGCTTCATTTTCAACATTTTGCCTTTTTTGGGTTAAATCTTTAATCCCTTGATTTTCTTCATCAATGTAAGCACTTACCTTTTCTAATTTTTCTTTTAAATTCTTAATATCAACAGATTCTTTTTCAATATCTTTTTCTAAATTCGTCCTTTTATCCTTCAAATTTTTTATCATTAAACCAACATAATCAATTGCTTCATCAAGTTTTGCCCTTTTATCCATAAGCTCTCCAATTCCAATTTCACTTGATTTTTCTAAAATGGAAGATTCTTCCTTGAATTTCTCTTCAACTGACTC
>Ga0224508_10000837_pt1 | contig 28631 bp, 25 predicted proteins | sample SF_Jan12_sed_USG_4_FD_170157 | JGI IMG/M metagenome (GOLD analysis project Ga0224508, IMG submission 170157) | Sediment microbial communities from San Francisco Bay, California, United States - SF_Jan12_sed_USGS_21 | ecosystem: Environmental > Aquatic > Marine > Sediment | place: USA...
AAAGCCGGATGACGTCTTCGTTGGTCAACTTGATACAGCCGTGGGAACTCGGCACGCCGATCACGTCGTCCGGGGGCGAACCGTGGATATAGATGAATCTACGCATGCTATCGACGTTGCCCATTCGGTTCCTGGCGGGCTCCAAGCCACTCAACCAAAGGATGCGCGTCAGTATCCAATCTCTATTGGGAAACTTACGCCGTAGCTCAGATGAATAGATCTCACCGGTTGGTCGTCGGCCCACTAGCACGGCGTTAGCTGGCAGTCCTGCCCCAATCCGGGCACGCACAATATGATCGCCCCGCGGCGTGCATTCACTGTTCATCTGTTCACCCACACCGTTTCTGGCGGTGGACACCGCCGCCTCCATCACCGGTGCGCCGCCACCATCGAACGCAGCCATTCGCTGCGAGAGAATGTCGATCTCGATATTGGCCACTGATCGGAATGCATTGGGAACGGACAAGTGACTAGTCATTGAGATAGTTCTGTCTTATGTCATCTAACAAACCGTCGCACGCCTCCTCGATCATATCGAGAACCAATTCAAAGCCCACTCCCCCACCAAAATACGGATCCGGCACTGCCACTTCTTGACGAGTTGCCGCATAAGACATCAATAGTCCGATCTTGTGCTCATTTCCAGCAGAGGAGATGGAGAGTAGGTCACGCTGATTTTGTTCGTCCATCGCTAGTACGTAGTCGAATTCATCGAGATCCTGTGGCATTGCCTTGCGCCCACGCAGCGCACTCAAGTCAATACCTCGTCGAGCGGCTGCTTGCTGGGCGCGCGGGTCGGGTGGTTCGCCCACATGGTAGGCATGGGTGCCCGCCGAATCGATGTGGATCCTAGATTTTAAATCTTGTTGTCCAGTCATGTGTCGAAACACTCCCTCTGCTGTCGGAGACCGACAGATATTCCCCAGACAAACGAACAATACTCTTACCATGGACACGCCCTAAGTATTAATGTCTGCACGCACAATGTCGATCACACACTAGCAAGATATTGGCGTGCACGCTCCAAATCTTGTGGCGTATCGATCCCAGGTCCGGGCATTTCACTCGCTTCACACACAATGATTCGCTCACCGTGCCACAGAGTGCGTAGCTGCTCCAACCGCTCGATGGTCTCCAGCTCGCACGGCGGACGTCGAGCGAACTGAGAGACATAGCCGGCCCGGTAGGCGTACAAGCCAATGTGACGGAATGCGCTGCGCGGGACAGCTTCAAAGTCCTGTGTACCATCCTCACAGCGTTGCAACCAAGGTGCGGGGGCTCGAGTAAAGTACAGCGCATAGCCTTGTTGATCACGTATCACTTTGACCACGTTGGGATCAAGCAGGTCCGCTGTGTTATCGATGGTATGACATGCAGTGCCAATGGAGGCGCGTGCCGAGCCTTCAAGCGCATCGACCACTTGGTTAATCAGTTCTCCCGGCATCTGAGGTTCGTCCCCTTGGAGGTTTACCACCACGCGATCCGCGGGAATGTCCAGGGTGCTAATTGCCTCCGCAATTCTATCAGTACCCGACGGATGGGTTGGCGCTGTCATACACACGGACCCGCCGAAACTTTCGACTGCACCACATACGCGTTCATCGTCTGTCGCCACCACCACCATCGAGGCCCGGCTTTGTTGCGCACACTCATACACCCATTGAATCAATGGCTTTCCGCAAAGATCTACCAGCGGCTTGCCCGGCAGGCGTGTGGACTGGAAACGCGCAGGAATAATGACGTCAAAGCCCATTTGTCCAGAATCAGCTCACTGTCTCTGCTGGGACAGCAAAATGCTTTGACCGTTCATCCAACAGCGTCAAGACGCAATCACCCAATTTCGGATCCGGACACACCTCAACTTCCAAAAACCAATGGCGGGCACTGGCGAAGGCTTCGCACTTTACCGCGTCCTTCTCAGTTATCACGATGGGATCCTTTCCTGCAATACCCAGATCTTCGGGCCGAAACCTGTGGTGATCGGGAAACACATGGGGCTGTATTTTCACACCAAGCTGTCGCAACTGTGAGAAAAAACGCTCAGGATTACCGATTCCAGCCACAGCATGCACCGCCTCGCCGGCAAAATGTTTTGGGCCTTTGATTGTGCCCGCGTCCGTTAGTTGCCTAAACCCCGTCGCCACCAACTCCATGGCCAGTTCCTTACCCTGGGGCGAGCCATTTGTCACTTTGATAGCCACACTGCTCAACCGAGAAACCGGCTCTCGCAACGGACCGGCGGGAAGACAAAACTCGTTACCAAAACGGCGCTCGCCGTCGATCACAGCAATCTCAATGTCTCGATACAATGCAAGGTGCTGTAGTCCATCGTCCGCAACAATGACATCACAGCCACCACGCTCAAGTAGTGCACGCGCGGCGCGCACTCGATTCGGATCCACCATTACTGGGCAGCTAGTACGTCGCGCGATCATTACCGGCTCATCTCCAACCAACGCCGGATCGCTGTGCCCATCGACAAATTGTGGCCAGGTGGCCGAACGTCCGCGGTAACCGCGACTGACAATTCCTGGCATGTAGCCTCGAGTTCTGAGCAGCTCAGCCAGCCAGATCACTAACGGTGTCTTGCCGGTTCCTCCTACAGTGATATTACCCACTACGATGACCGGCACATCGAGTCGACACGAGGACTTTATACCAACGCGGTACGCTCCATGCCGTAACGCGACCAACAAGCGATACACCCAGCTCAATGGCAGCAGCGCAATACTGACAGCGTCAGTTTGCTGCCAATGCCGTTGCAACCAAGTGGCAACCATTCTACGCGCTTTTGAGTGTCAGCTTGCGAGCTTCTCGGTGTGCGCTCGAGTGCGATACAGCCGGGCATACAATCCGCCATTGTTAATCAGCTTGCGGTGCGTTCCGGCTTCCTGAATGCGCCCATCCTCCAACACGATGATGCAATCGGCATGCTCAATAGTAGACAACCGATGGGCAATAATTAGCGTGGTGCGCCCGCTGATCAGCTTGCGCGTGGCATCTTGGATCAGTCGCTCGGATTCGGAGTCTAGCGATGATGTGGCCTCATCCAAGATCAGCACGGGCGCATCCTTGTAAAGGGCGCGAGCGATCGCAATACGTTGGCGTTGCCCCCCAGACAGTCTGATTCCCTGCTCGCCGACCACTGTATCCAAACCATCTGGCAGTTTGTCTGCAAATTCTATCACGTGGGCCGCTCGCACGGCCTCGCTCAGCTTTGCGTCCGAGGCATCGCCGCTATGACCATAAACGATGTTATTGCGAATGGAGTCATCAAACAGTACTGTCTCCTGAGTCACCATGGAGAGCTGTGCGCGTAAGTCGCCGAGTACATACTGATCTAACGGCAAGCCGTCCAACAAGATTTTGCCGGATTGTGGCAAATAGAAACGTAGTAGCAACGAAGCAATGGTGGATTTACCACTGCCAGAAGGACCCACTAGCGCAACGGTTTGGCCCGGCGCAATGGTAAACGAGACGTTGTGTAATACCGGGAGATTAGATGGTGCGTACTGAAACGACACGTCATCATACTCGATGTGCCCACGGGCTCGTTCGATGCGGGTTTGACCCGTATCCGCCTCCGGCTCTTCATCCATCATCGCGAATACACTTTGGGCTGCCGCTAAACTGGTCTGGATAGTCTCATTGACCCGTGCTAGTCGCTTCACTGGCCCCATCAGCATAAGCATGGAACCCAGGAAGGATACAAAGGTTCCCGCGCTTACTTCGCCACCGGCTACTGCGGCGGTCGCGATGTAAATAACCGCCGCGAACGCCGCGCCGGCGCAAATCAGAATGAGAGGCATGCTAGCGGCAGACACTGCTGCTTTTTTCATAGCCTGTTGTCGGTTCTTATTGTTAGCCTGACTGAACGTTTTGGTTTCGTACTCTTGGCCGCCGAAGGTTTTGACCACGCGTTGTCCCTGCACCGCTTCTTTGGTCACATGAGCGATGCCGCCGACGGTGATCTGAATGTTACGGCTGGTGGTGCGAAAGCGGGTACTCATGAGCCGGATGAAGAAAGCGATGACCGGCGCTAGCACCAGAAACACTAGTGTCAGCCGCCAGTTGAGATAGATCATCCAACACAACAGACCCAGCACTGTAAGGGTGTCTTTGCACAATATGGTCACCGACTGGGTAGTCCCATGCATGACTCTTTCAACATCGTAGATCAGCTTCGACACCAAACTCGCCGACGAATGACCATCGTAGAATCCGGCGGGAAGCCGGAGCAGCCGATCGAACATATGAGCTCGCAGATCGAACACCACACGCCATCCCACCCAACTAAGACAGTAGTTGCCGACAAAACCACTTAAGCCACGGACTAGAAATATCCCAATGACAATCGCAGGAATCATGCGGATAAACGATTGATCTTTTTCTACAAAACCGCCGTCCATGATGGGGCGTAGCAATGCTGCGAAAGAGGTTTCTGATGCAGCGGCAATCGCCATAGCCACCACAGCTAACAGGAATACTCCTTTGTATGGTGCGGCGTAATTGAGCAGGCGTCCGTAAAGCCTAACCCCACCCAAATCGGATTTAGGCGTGCTCACTTAGATTGGTCTTTGCCATCATCCTGCTGGGTGGCGAACGTCACATTGGTATAACCGAGTCTTCGCGACGTATCCATAGCACGAATCACCGCTTCGTGGGGTGTGCGTCGGTCGGCACGAATGACCGTAATCAAGTCGGCTCTACCACCTGCGGCGAGCTTTAGTGCGCGCCGCAGGCTTTGCGGTGTGGTGTTGGCTAGCTGCTTCGCCTTGTCCTCGGTGGGACCCCTAATCGCGTATTGACCGTCGCTACCAATGTTGATCTCCAGTAGGTTGTCGCCTTGGGTCCTTTCGGAATCAACAGAGGCTTCCGGCAGTTGAATGCGTAGTTGAGATTCTTTGGAGAAGGTTGTCGACACCATGAAAAAGATGAGAAGCAGAAACACGACGTCGATCAACGGCGTCAAATTGATCTGCAATTCTTCCTCGGTACGGTCGGTGAATCTCATGACACGCGATGCAAGGGAGTCACGGTGGGACGAGATTCCGACCGACGCAGACCGCGTACAATCTCTATGAGGCTAACCGCTTCTTGCTCCATGTTCACCGTCAGCTCGTTCACCCGACCGCGGAAGTATCGGTAGAACATAAGACTTGGGATGCCCACGGACAGGCCGGCTGCAGTTGTTATTAATGCTTCCGAGATGCCCCCCGCGAGCACCGTAGGATCGCCCACACCGAAGGCAGTGATGGAAGCGAACACTTTGATCATGCCGATCACTGTGCCGAGCAGGCCTAACAACGGGGTAATGGCCGCGATGGTCCCGAGGGTATTGAGGTAACGCTCCAGATCGTGCACCACATGCCGCCCCGCTTCTTCTACCGCTTCTTTCATCACGTCGTGGGTGCTGTGCATATTCTCCAACGCCGCCGCCAGAATCCTTCCTAAGGGCGAACTCTTTTTGATGGCGAGAGTATTCTGATTGTTTAGTTGCTGCGCTTCCACCAGCCGCTGAACTTGTCCCGCCAGACCCTTGGGGGCCACGGTACCCTTGCTCAATGTCCAAAAGCGCTCCACGATGATCCCCACCGCCACAACCGAACACAGCAGGATCGGCCACATCAGCCAACCCCCGGATCTCACTAGTTCATACACAGGCTTCGTTCCTTATGACAAGGTGCCGTTAACCGGCGTCGGAAGAAAATACACTTAAAGTCTAGCAAATGGCCAGAATAAAGATCTAACCCAGATAATGCACTTCCGCGGCAAATAGCGCACGCACGTATTCGCCCCACACACCGGCCTTAGCGACGGTGCATTGTAGCTTAGTCGGCGAACCAATAGCGCTGTGCTTGAAGACGATATTGGTATACAGTGATGCCACCCCGCCCAAAATGAATACGAATGGCACCCGACCCTGCGGTTGTCAGCACCGGGGTATCCCGTTCCGCATAGCGCTCCCGGACCTTTGGGTGTGGGTGGCCGTAGCGATTCAGGTGACCCACCGACACCAGCCCCAGTTGCGGTCGCACCGCGTCAATAAACGCTGGCGTGGAAGATGTGATACTGCCGTGGTGCGGAACCACCAGCACCGACGCCGGAAGCTCCGCGTCGTACGCCTGCAATAGTGCTTGTTCTGCCGGGGCTTCGATGTCTCCCGTGATCAACACCGATCCGAACTCCCCTGACACCTTGAGTACACAGGAGGCGTTATTGTCCCGCGGCGATGTGATAGTTACTGGGCTTAGTATCTGAAAGACAACTCCGTCCCACCTCCAGTACTGCCCGGCCAAACAGTGTGCGCCGTTGGACACTTTGTGGGGCACGCTGCTAAGTACTCGTGTTACTCGAAGATGCTTTGTCAACGAGGCCATGCCGCCAATGTGATCGTTATCCCCGTGGCTGACGATAACAGTGTCTACAGTTTTGACTCCTTGTGCGTACAAAAATGGCACCAGTGCCACCTGGCCCAAATCAAACGTAGGTCCAAACCGGGCGCCGGTGTCATAAACCAGGACATGCTCACTTGTCCTTACCACCACCGACAAGCCTTGCCCCACATCTAACAGCGACAACTCAAACTCGCCCGGCGAAGGTGGCAGCGGTCGCAGCAAAAACAGCGGCGCTAACCACAATGTGCCCAGCCAACGTGCCGGAAATCCTCTAGGGGCGAACAACAGCAAGATACCTACTGTCGCGGCTAATAGTGTCCATGTCGCCGGGCGGTGTTGCACCCAAAGCGAAAGCGGCTGGCTGGCGAGCCAATCCAGGCCGAACCAGATGGCGTCGAAAACACCGGCCGCAATGCCTAATAGCAAACGAGCGCCGCCCAATAGTCCAATGCTGTAGGCACCGATCGCTAATAGCGTGAGCGGGACAACAGCGAATCCCACCACTGGCACCGCAACGGCGTTGGCGATGGGGCTAACTAACGAAGCCTGCTGAAACAACAAAATCAACAGTGGAAATAAACCCGCACTCAGAGACAATTGCACGTAACCCCATCGCCACCATACAGACGTCGCTGACCCTGGCGATCGCGCGGTTATCGCAATGATCGCCACAGCGCAAAATGACAGCCAGAATCCCGGGGACATCACCGCGAGCGGATCCCATATCAGCACGGCTAACAGCGCAACCGCCAGCAGATGTGAGATGCTGGTCGTGCGTTGCAACAAAACCCCGATCATCACCACCGCTAGCATGATCAACGAGCGTTGCGTGGGAATGGAGAATCCCGCAAGTGCAGCGTACACAAAGCCCACCACCAATGCAGCAATCGCGCCCGCCCTTGGTGCCGCCAAGCGAAGTAGTGCCCATCCAGACGTCCGCCATAACAATGAACCGAGCCAATAGCCGAACCCACCTGCTAGCCCAATATGCAGGCCCGAGATCGCCACCAAGTGGGCCGTGCCCGTGCTACGCAATATTTGCCATTGTCTGGGTTCAATACCGTTGCGACCGCCCATGGCCAGCGCAGCAATGATCCCACCGGTAGGATGCTGCCTCAGCGCATCATCAATGAACTTCCAAAGCCGCCAGCGATATCTATCTAAGGAGTGACGGCGTGCAGGCGAAAGCCTGACAATGGCGCTATGGGGCTTTACATAGCCGGTAGCGCGAATACGCTGCTGAAACAACCGAGCCTCATAATCGACACCACCGGGATTTTGAAACCCGCGTGGTCGCTTCAGCCGTACCCGCAAACGCCACTTCTCCCCCAACTGCACAGGCACGGTGGTGTCATACCAGCGTAGTTGAATCTTCCCGGGCGACGGGTAATTGGTGTCACCATGTGCCAACGACACGACATCAAAATTGAACCGGACCGATTGCGCGGACCAATGTGGCAGATCAACCACCACGCCTGTGAGCCAAAGATCTTCACCTTCAAGTTCACTGGGAATCGTGCGAGATAACACCGAGTACGCAACACCAGCGGCCCACAGCATCCCCAGCGAGTAGACCAGCAGAACCACAAACGCCCTGCAACGATAGGCAGCGAACCCTATTGGGATCAGCAACAACGACCACCAAAACGAAGGAAATTTCGGTAGCTGCTGGATCAGCAGCACACCGGCAAGAAAAGCGAGTGCGTGGATGCGGATATCTTGGCGTCCTGCCATAGCGGGGGTAATCCGTTACTTAAATGATTATACTGTCCTCCAATGGTCAGGAAAAGCTTCTTGCGTTACCTGCCTGAGCAGCAAGTTTCCAACCATACCCTTCGGCAGGTGTTCGGTGATCGTTTGCACGACCCAAACCTTTGGCACCTGAACAGACAGTCGGTGTCGGGTGGAATCGCCATAGGTCTGTTTTGTGCATATCTGCCCATGCCGATGGAGATGGTGCCTGCGGCACTCGGCGCAATCGTGTTTCGCGCAAACCTTCCTATTGCCGTGTCTCTTGTGTGGATTTCAAATCCACTAACGTGGGTGCCCTTGTACGGACCCGCATACATCCTTGGCGCGAAACTGTTAGGCAAAACGCCCGCTCTGCTCGATGAAATGACGGTTCACTGGCTGGTGCAACACTTGGCGTCGCTGTGGCTAGGTTGTCTAATCATAGGGACAGCGGTGTCGGTCGCAGCCTATTTGATGATACGGACACTATGGCGTATAAGAGTGGCGAGTCTGTGGCACAGCCGACGCAGCCAAACTCGAACCAAACTCGCTACAAAGGTACCAAACGATCCGGCCTGATCATTGCCTACTGGCTCCAGCCGACGGCATCACCACACCATCCTCCAGATACAGTACGCGCTGCATGCGCTGCGCCAACGACTGATCATGGGTAACCACTACCAAGCTGGTAGCTAATTGCTGATTGAGCTCTAACATCAAATCGTGAACTTTGGCAGCGGTCTTGCGATCAAGGTTGCCAGTCGGCTCATCCGCTAGTACGCATGCTGGCTTGGTAACCAAGGCACGCGCCACCGCAGCACGTTGACGTTCTCCACCGGAAAGCTCCCCGGGTTTGTGCTTCAGCCGATGACCAAGTCCGACCTGTTCGAGTATTTCGGTCGCGCTGGCGAACGCTTTATCCGCCGGGCTGCGACGCACTAGCAAAGGCATCGCCACGTTCTCCAACGCAGTGAACTCGGGTAGCAAGTGGTGGAATTGGTAAACAAAGCCAAGCGCCCGGTTACGCAGCAACCCGCGGGCACGATCCCCCATCTGACCCAGATCTTGGCCGGCCAACTGAACGCTGCCTGAGGTAGGCGAATCCAGCCCTCCAAGCAAGTGCAACAAGGTGCTCTTACCAGATCCAGAAACACCTACGATGGAGACCTGTTCGCCCTGCTCAATTTCCAAATCCACGCCTTTCAGTACTGGCACTTCCACAGTTCCCTGCAAAAAGGTTTTGGTCATCGCGTGACAACTGATCACATTCGTACCCATCACTCGTATCTCAGGGCTTCCGCCGGCTGGGTACGTGAGCCGCGCCATGCGGGGTATAGCGTAGCCACCAGGCTGATGAGGAATGACGCGGTACAGATCTTTATCACATCTGCCCAACGCATATCGGCGGGGAACTCGCTTAACACATAAACATCAGCGGGAAAGAACTCGATGCTAAAGAGCCTCTCAACAAAAGGCACCAGCGTTTCAATGTTGAGCGCGGTGATCACGCCCAAAATTCCGCCAAGCAGCGTGCCGACAAAACCAATTATCGTCCCCTGCACCACAAACACACCCATGACGCTTGCGGGGCTTACCCCCAAAGTGCGCAGAATTGCGATGTCCGCGCGCTTGTCAGTTACCACCATGACTAAGGTGGACACGATATTGAACGCGGCCACCGCCACGATGAGCAGCAGGATGATAAACATCACTCGTTTTTCAACCTTCAATGCCTTAAAGAAATTGGTGTGCTCGCGGGTCCAGTCGCTGATTGCGTAGTCACCATTCAATTGACCTTGAAGTTCTTCATTGACTTGCCGAGCAAAATAGATGTCGTCAAGCTTTAGTCTGATACCACTGACCTGCTCACCGCTACGATAAAGCTTACCGGCGTCACTTATGTGAATAAGTGCCAAACCACTGTCGTATTCGTACATGTCCAACTCGAAGATACCCACCACAGTGAAGCGCTTGAGACGTGGTAGCAGCCCAACGGGGGTCACCTGACCGGCGGGGGCCACCAGCATGAGCTTGTCACCTACATCAACGCGTAATTGCCATGCCAGCGCGCTTCCGAGCACCACGCCGTAGTCACCGGCCACAAGATTAGTTAGCGTGCCATGCTTCATACTAGATTCGAGATCGGATACGGTCGTCTCTTGCATCGGGTCGATTCCACGAATCAATGCACCGGTGACCCTAGAGCCCCGGCTCAACATCCCCTGCCCCAAGATGTAAGGTGCCTTACCTACCACACTGGGATGCTGCGTCGCCTGATCGCTAACTTCTCGCCAATCGGATAGCCATCCGTTAAAACCACTTATGGTGACGTGGGAAGCGACAGATAGAATTCGATCTCGCAGTTCACGTTCAAAACCGTTCATCACCGACAGCACAGTGATAAGCGCCCACACTCCCACGGTTATTCCCATCATCGACGACAACGAGATAAAGGAGATGAAATGATTGCGGCGTTTGGCGCGGGTGTAGCGCAGCCCGATAAACAGCTCAAATGGGCGGATCATCGAACGGGAGTGGGCGTCAGCTTCGCGGGCGCATTTGAGGAAACAGGATGACGTCGCGGATGGACGGACTATCGGTAAACAACATCACCAGTCGATCGATCCCAACGCCCTCTCCCGCCGTCGGTGGCAGTCCATGCTCCAATGCGCAGATATAATCCGCATCGTAACGCATCGCCTCCTGGTCACCTGCCTCCAGCGCGCTGACTTGATTGCGAAATCGCTCCGCTTGGTCTTCTGGATCGTTCAACTCGGAGAATCCGTTGGCGATCTCGCTCCCCGCGATAAACAACTCGAACCGGTCTGACACCGTAGCGTCGTTGTCATTGCGGCGTGACAGCGGTGACACTTCCACCGGGTACTCAGTGATATATGTGGGCTCCCTGAGGCTATCCTCCACCGTTTTTTCAAAAATCTCTAGCTGAATCTTGCCGATACCGTACTCCGGCTGCAGCGCAACTGCACGCTCTTCCGAGAAGCGCCGAAGATGATTAAGATCATCGATGTCTTGATCACTCAATTGCGGGTGTTGTCGCAAGATCGCTTGCTTCAAAGTCAATCTGGTAAATGCTCGGGACAAGTCGAAACTCTCCCCCTGGTACTCCACCACTGGTCCTCCCAGCACTTGGGTGGCCATCTCCCGCAGCATCTGCTCAGTCAAGTCCATCAGATCGAGGTAGTCCGCGTAAGCTTGGTAGAACTCGAGCATGGTGAACTCTGGATTATGTTGCGTGCTGATACCTTCGTTGCGGAAGTTTCGATTGATTTCAAATACACGCTCCAGACCACCCACCACTAAGCGCTTGAGATTGAGCTCTGGGGCCACTCGCAGGTATAGATCCATATCCAAAGCATTGTGATGTGTCTGGAATGGGCGGGCCAGGGCACCCCCAGGTATGGACTGCATCATTGGAGTTTCGACTTCCAGGAAATCACGCTGTTCCATGAAGCGCCGAATAAAATTCACGATCTTGGTTCTAAGCCTAAACGTGCGCCGAGTTGAGTCGTTAATGGCCAGGTCAAGATAGCGCTGTCGATAACGCATCTCTTGATCTGTCAGGCCATGAAATTTTTCCGGCAAGGGGCGTAGGGCTTTAGTCAGCACTCGGATCTCATCTACCCGCACGGTGAGCTCCCCCTTATTAGTCTTAAACACCGACCCATTGGCGCCGATGATGTCACCCACGTCCAGTTGCTTCATTAGCTGCCGGTAGTCCGCCACACCATCGCTTTGCAGGAATAATTGAATCCGACCGCTCACGTCCTGGATATGGCCAAAGCTGACTTTACCCATCATCCGTTTGGACATCAGCCGACCGGCCACCTGGACACGAACGGCCTTTGTTTCAAGCTGCTCTGCGTCCAGCTCGCCATAGGCTTGGTGGAGCTCAGCCGTAAGCACATTACGCCTGAAGTCATTGGGAAAGGCGTTGCCCAGACTGCGCAACTGAGCAAGCTTGGCGCGACGCTGTGCGACTTCGTCGTCTATATTATTCATTATTATTCAGACTATTATGTTGTATATTTAAACTAATTACTTATTTGGTTTTGTTTAAAGACCCGCCTTCAAACTTGCCTCAATAAACTGGTCCAGCTCGCCGTCTAGCACTGCTTGCGTATTGCCCACTTCTATACCAGTTCGCAGGTCCTTAATACGAGACTGATCCAATACATAAGAACGAATCTGACTACCCCATCCGATATCTGCCTTACTGTCTTCCAGGTCCTGCTGAGCCTCGCGACGCGTTTTCATCTCCGCCTCAAACAAACGTGCTTTGAGCATAGCCATGGCCTCAGCCTTATTGCGATGCTGTGACCTATCACTTTGGCACTGAACCACAATTCCAGTGGGATTGTGGGTGATACGAACCGCGGAATCCGTGCGATTAACGTGTTGCCCGCCCGCGCCACTGGCACGATAAGTGTCGATCCGGAGATCCCCCGGGTTGATCTCGATTTCAACGCTATCGTCTACCTCCGGATAGGCAAATACCGATGCAAACGATGTGTGGCGTCGATTGCCCGAATCAAACGGTGATTTGCGAACCAGTCTATGGACCCCGGTCTCAGTGCGCAGATAACCGTACGCATAGTCTCCGAGGATCTTTATGGTGGCGCTTTTGATGCCGGCCACCTCACCTTCGGAGACTTCGACAACCTCAGTCTTGAACCCGTGCATCTCACTCCAACGCAAGTACATCCGTAGCAGCATCTCCGCCCAATCTTGGGCCTCAGTACCACCAGACCCAGACTGGATATCGACAAACGCATTGCTGGCATCCATCTCACCGGAGAACATGCGTTGAAACTCAAGCTGCGCCAACTCCTGCTCCAATTGACTCAGATCGACCTCAACCGCTTGCACCACTTCCTCGTCGCTCTCTTCCTTGGCCAATTGCAATATCTCCTGCGCCTCGGAGAGGCCGCTTTGCATGCGCTCAAGGACTCCCACCACTCCTTCTAGCCGAGCGCGCTCCTGGCCGAGTTCCTGCGCCTGCTTGGGATCATTCCAAACATCAGGTTGCTCCAGACGCAACCGAACTTCTTCTAATCTTTCGCGCTTGGTGTCGAAGTCAAAGATACCCCCTTAACGACTCCGATCGAGTTCCGAGATCGTTTACTTTCTCGATTAGTTGATTGAGTTCCATGTGAATTCGAATCTCGCAAACATTTAGGAGCTAGCTCACGGGGGCGGAGCATACCGGAAACAGTGCACCGATGGTATGCAGCCACGCCCGTTGGTCACAGAAACCGGCATCCCACTGGACGGGTCAAGAGTGACTTTTTGGCCACTACGCATACAATGCACCTCATTACCATGGGTACCCTCATATGAATGTCGGCGGCATCCATTATCGTACGATATGGCTGGATCGGAATGGCCGATCCGTATGGGTGATCGACCAAACCAAACTACCTCATGCATTTGAGACCGTACAACTGCGCGCATTACAAGACGTAGTCGTCGCGATCCGTAACATGGTGGTGCGGGGTGCGCCCCTGATCGGTGCCACTGCATCCTACGGAATGGCGCTGGCGATGCGGGGAAATTCCTCAGACTCAAGTATCACCACGGCGTACCAACAACTGTTAGAGACCCGGCCGACCGCGATTAACCTGAAGTGGGCGCTTGAGAAGATGCGTGGCGCCTTGATGGAGCGGCCAGCCAACGAACGAGTCGACGCCGCTTACGCACTAGCAGGCCAAACCTGCGACGAAGATGTCGCTCTATGTAAGACCATCGGAGAGTACGGACTACCGCTCCTGGAAGAGGCGTCAGAGGCTTTGGCAAGCAAACGACCTCTTAACGTGCTCACGCACTGTAACGCTGGATGGTTAGCCACTGTGGACTGGGGCACAGCACTTGCACCCATCTACCTCGCTCATGACAACGAGATACCGATTCATGTGTGGGTGGATGAGACCCGACCTCGCAATCAAGGTGCGGCCCTCACCGCATGGGAGTTGGGCCAACATGGTGTTCCGCACACAGTTGTGGCCGACAATACCGGCGGGCATTTGATGCAACGCGGCTTGGTCGATTTGTGTATCACTGGCACAGACCGTACCGCTGCCAATGGTGATGTTTGCAATAAAATCGGTACCTATCTCAAGGCACTGGCAGCGCGCGATAACAACGTACCGTTTTACGTTGCCCTGCCCTCCCCTAGCATCGATTGGTCGATCCGAGATGCCGCCAATGACATCCCCATCGAGCAACGGGACGGCGCCGAAATCACCAACGTCACCGGCGAGTCTGATGACGGTAAGCTTGTAAGCGTGCGGATCGCACCCAAATCCAGCGCCACAGCCAATTATGGGTTCGATATCACGCCCGCACGGCTGTTGACTGGTTTGATTACCGAGCGCGGCGTATGCACGGCATCCGCAGACGGACTGGCCACCCTCTATCCCGAACACGCTACCTTGAGTGACCAATGTTAGCCCCGGAACATCCCACGGTGTACATCAAGGCTGGCACCAAACTGTGTCTGACTGCCCCAATGCACCAGAATGTGGTTTAATACTAGTTCTGAAACAGGTTAAGGATAGAGCACGCAGTTAAGCAGAGATCGAATTTGTTAGTTCGAGTTGGTCAGTTGAACGAAGGAGGTTGATTATGGCACTACATATTGGCGAAGAGGCTCCTGACTTTACGGCGGAGACCACTGAGGGAACGATCAATTTTCATGAATGGATCGGTGACGGATGGGCGGTACTGTTTTCGCACCCTAAAGATTTTACGCCGGTATGCACCACCGAGCTTGGTTATCTTGCGGGGAAGAAGTCTGAATTCGCTAAACGTAACTGCAAGGTAATTGGGCTTAGCGTCGATTCAGTTGAGGATCACAAGAAATGGGCCAAGGATATCGAGGAATCCCAGGGCCACGCCCTCAACTATCCATTGATTGGCGACACCGACTTACGGGTTGCGAAGCTGTATGACATGATTCATCCCAACGCAAGCGGAACGGCAAAGGGAAGAACGGCCGTAGACAATGCCACAGTGCGGTCCGTGTTCATCGTTGGCCCGGACAAGAAGATTAAGCTAATGATCACCTACCCAATGAGCACCGGGCGCGACTTTGATGAGGTATTGCGCGTACTGGATTCGTGCCAACTCACCGCCAAGCATAAGGTCGCGACACCGGTGAACTGGAAACAGGGCGATGACGTCATCATCGTTCCAGCCGTATCTGACGACGAGGCTAAGGAAAAATATCCCGGTGGATGGAAATCACCTAAACCCTACATTCGGATCGTTGCGCAACCGAATTAAGTGTTTTCTTCTCATTCAGGCAAAGAGGCGCCACGGGCGCCTCTTTTTTTGGATGCCAGGCCGCGCCTAAGCCAATACACTCTTCATCAGGCTGCCAATTTCCGCCGGATTCTTAGTGACCTTTACGTCGGCATCCTCTAACGCTGCAATCTTCTCGGCTGCGGTGCCTTTGCCGCCGGAGATAATCGCCCCCGCGTGTCCCATGCGTTTGCCCGGCGGGGCCGTGACTCCGGCGATGAATCCCACCACCGGTTTGGTCATGTGTTGCTTTATCCACTGCGCACACTCTTCTTCATCGCTACCGCCGATCTCCCCGCACATAACAACTCCTTCGGTCTGGGGATCATCGTTGAACATGCGCACCACATCCACATGTTTCAGGCCATTGACCGGGTCTCCACCGATGCCTACACAAGTGGATTGCCCCAATCCCAATGTTGTGAGCTGATGCACTACCTCGTAGGTTAACGTACCCGAGCGCGACACCACGCCGATGGATCCTTTTTTGTGGATATATCCAGGCATGATCCCGATTTTGATTTCATCCGGAGTGATCACACCCGGGCAATTAGGTCCAACCAACACTGTTTTCTTTTGGCGCATCTTAGAACGCGTCAAAATCATATCCTTGACCGGGACCCCTTCGGTGATACAAATCACGACATCCATGTCTGCCTCCACCGACTCGTCGATAGCAGCCGCTGCAAACGGCGGCGGTACATAGACAACGGCGACATTGGCGCCAGTCTGACGTTTTGCCTCTACCACAGTATTGAAAACCGGAATGCCCTCCACCGACTGTCCGCCCTTGCCCGGCGTTACGCCAGCCACAAAGGTCTCTTTGCCAAGCGCATATTCAAGGCAGTTTCTTGTATGGAATGCACCCGTTTTGCCAGTAATGCCCTGGGTAACGACCCGTGTATATTTGTCGATCAGAATGGACATGAATCAATTCCTTGTTGCGGCCACCGCTTTTTCCGCGGCATCCGCCATGGTGGTGGCAGCAGTGATCGCCACACCGGAGTTGGCCAAGATGTCACGGCCAATCTCCACATTAGTACCCTCTAGTCGCACTATCAGCGGTACCGTGAGATTGATCTCCTTAGCTGCAGCAACCAAACCCTCGGCGATCACATCGCAACGCATGATACCGCCAAATATGTTTACCAAGATCGCTTTCACGCCCGGGTTATGCAACATGATCTTAAACCCTGCAGTGACTTGTTCAGTGGTCGCACCGCCACCCACATCCAAAAAGTTGGCGGGCTCACTACCATAGAGCTTGATGATATCCATGGTCGCCATTGCTAGGCCTGCGCCGTTCACCAGACATCCGATATCGCCGTCTAGTGAGATATAGGATAAACCGTATTTTGACGCCTCTATCTCCGCCGGATCCTCTTCGTCAAGATCGCGTAGTTCGTTAAGTTCTGCATGGCGAAACAACGCGTTATCGTCAAAGTTGAGCTTGGCATCTAAGGCGATTACTTGATCATCGCCGGTAACTACCAATGGATTTATTTCTGCGAGAGAGGAATCGGTTTCCCAAAAGGCGTTATACAAACCGATCAAGAATTCTCGTGCTTTCGCCATCGCTGCCTGGGGTACATCGAGTTTGCTCACCAACTGGTCGGCCTCCGCATCGCGCAGGCCGGCGACCGGATCGATCGTGAGCTTATGGATCTTTTCCGGTGTTCGCGCAGCCACCTCTTCGATCTCGGTCCCCCCTTCTGAACTCGCCATCATCACCACACGCTGGGAGGCGCGGTCCACCACCACACCGACATAGAGTTCCGTCTTAATATCTATGCCTTCCTCTATGAGCAAACGCTTGACTTGTTTTCCCTCTGGCGTGGTTTGGTGGGTAACTAACGTCATTCCCAGAATCTCGGATGCTCGCTGTCCGACCTCATCAAGCGAGCGCGCGAGCTTCACCCCACCTCCCTTGCCACGACCACCGGCGTGAATCTGCGCCTTGACCAACCACAACTCACCACCTAGTTGTTGTGCGGCTGCTACGGCCTCATCTACAGAAAAACACGCTAGCCCTCGAGGCGTCGCCACGCCGTATTGTCTTAAGATTTCTTTACCTTGATATTCATGTATTTTCATAACTTTGTAAGCCGCACGGGTGACAAAAGACGCGATTATACCCTTTCTGTGAAGTCGTTCTGGAAAAGCAAGCCGACAAGGCGTCTACACAAATTAGGCATCGTCGCCTGAGTCGCAGTCAGGCATGGCCGCCCGCTTTGCGGCCTGCGCAACTTTCGGAGAAATCCGCTGGTTCAACCTGGGATCGAACTGGGTAGGCAGAATGTAATCCGAACCAAACGACATCTCTGTGCGTCCGTAAGCGGTCAACACTTCTGTAGGCACAGACTCCTTAGCCAGATCGGCCAGCGCATCCACAGCCGCAATCAGAATATCTTGGGTGATCTCTCGGGCCCTGGCGTCCAACACTCCACGAAAGACAAAAGGGAAACACAGAGAGTTATTTACTTGATTAGGAAAATCGGAACGACCCGTGGCAATGATGATGTCATTACGTGCCGCACGAGCAACATCCGGCATTATCTCAGGAATGGGATTGGCCAACGCGAACACAATAGGGCGATCGTTCATAGACTTGACCATTGCCTGGCTCAACAGGTTTGGTCTGGACACACCGATAAAAATATCCGCACCCATCATGGCCTCTGCAAGGGTGCGCGACGGGGTGTCGACAACGAACGCCTGCTTATAAATATTGAGATCCGTGCGTTTAGTGTGAACCACACCTTTACTGTCCACTAGCAAGAAATTCTCTCGTTTTATCCCTAGTGCAAATAGTAGACGCGCAGTAGCGACACCTGCTGCACCTGCGCCGAGGCAAACCACGCGCGCGTCCTCTAAGTGTTTACCCTGAATCTCTAGCGCGTTGAGTAGCCCTGCACTGATGATCACCGCTGTGCCATGTTGATCGTCATGAAATACCGGAATATCCAGTCGTTCGCGCAAAGCCTGCTCGATCACAAAGCATTGCGGGGACGCAATATCTTCGAGATTAATGGCACCGAAAGTTGGTGCGATGTTCACGACCGTCTCTATAAAAGCCTCTGTGCTCGGTGCATTGATCTCAATATCAAATACGTCGATGTCGGCAAAACGTTTAAACAAGACGGCCTTACCCTCCATCACCGGCTTGCCGGCCAGCGCGCCCACGTTCCCCAGACCCAGAACGGCGGAACCGTCGGTAATTACCGCCACGAGATTACCCTTGTTAGTAAACCGGTAAGCATTTTCAGCGTCTCGTGCGATCTCACGCACAGGCTCTGCCACACCAGGGGTATACGCGAGCGCCAAATCCTTCGCGTCCGTAAACGGCTTAGTGGGTTGTACAGAAACCTTCCCTGGCCGAGGCAGCTCGTGGTACTCGAGCGCCTTGTCTCTATCGTTACTCATATGGCTTGTCTAACCCCTTGTTTGCAAAGCTCAGTCACCCTTTGCCACGGCGCGACGTGTGTCGGTGATCCACTGACTCCAAGAGCCCACATATAAGCGCGAGCCAGACATTCCAGCATGCTCCATGGCAACCAGATTGTGGCACGCGGTCACACCGCTGCCGCACATATGGATCGCTTGGTTCGGCGCGCGTTCACCCAATACTTTTTTGAAGTGTTCAGCCAGACGAGGCTTAGCGAGAAACTGTCCGTTATCATCGACATTCTCTGAGAACGGAAGATTAGTCGCACCGGGGATGTGCCCCGCAACTGGGTCTGTGGGCTCATCAGCACCGATGAAGCGCGCCCGGGCACGCGCGTCTATCACTACGCCGCGCCCTCGTTCCAGAATTCGCTGTACCTGGTCGGCATTCACCCATAAATTGTCCTGTGGCGAACCTTGAAACCACACGCCGCGCACATTTGAGATCTCGTCGGTGACCGGAAAACCAAGCTGCTGCCAAACGCCAAATCCACCATCCAACACAGCCACGCGATCATGTCCCATCCAGCGTAACAACCACCAAAGCCGCGCCGCGATGGCGCCCTCGCGATCATCGTATGCAATAACTTGCTGCCTGCCATCCACACCGCAGGCACCGAGCCAGGCGGCCAAATCAACTGCATCGGGCAACGGGTGACGACCGCTGCCTGGCTTAATGGCGGAAGCGAGATCTCTATCCAAATCGGCGTAATGTGCGCCTGGTATGTGATCCTTTTGATATGCAGCGTGACCATACGTGGAATCCGCTAGAGAGAAACGGCAGTCGAAGATTACCCACCCGGGGTCGCCTAAATGCTGTTTGAGTGCTTGCGGTGCAATGATTGCTCTATAGCGCTTAGTCATGACTGATGGACTGACGATTTACTCCCCGGTAAATTATTGCGCCTGATCATGAGTGATTGGCTGACGACTACTCCCCGGTAAACTTGGGTTCACGTTTTTCAAACCACGCGTTCGTGCCTTCTAGATTGTCACGCGTCAAGGCTGTCTGCACCAACGCTTCAGTCTCAAAATTGAGCGCCGTATCAAGCGACGATTCACCGGCCGCATCTAACATCACTTTGTGCAGTTGCACCGCCACCGGCGCACGGCTAGCAATACGGGTTGCCAATTTTTGCGCCTCGGCCCGAACCTCTCCATTTGCCACCACCCGGTTGACCAAGCCAATACGATGCGCCTCGGTGGCGCTGATAAACTCCCCGGTATAAGCCAGTTCCCGTGCCCGCGCCAAACCGACCTTACGGGAGAGCAAGAACGTGCCGCCGTTGGTGATGGTGACACCTATGTTCACTTCGGGGAATCCAAACATGGCGTCTTCGCTCGCTACCACCAAGTCACACGCGACACACACTTCGCATCCTGCACCCACGGCGTAACCTTGCACCGCCGCCACTACCGGAAATCGTACAGTACGAATAAGTCGTGTACTGTTCTGCAAGCTCTTCTGCCACTCACGCAACTGACTCGCTGTCAACTTACCAGACTTAATGTCCTCGTTATGTTCCCGTATCTCACCAACGTCATGGCCGGCAAGAAACGAACGCCCTTCCCCGGCAAGGATCAGACAACGGATGTCGCGATCTTTGTCCAACTCTGCCAACTTCTCGTCCATAAGAAACCACGTCTCAATAGTCATCGCATTAAGCCGCTGGGGCCGATTAAATGTAAGCCATGCGACATGGCCTTGTTTGTGCACAATAATCCTATCGTCCATTATCTATTCTCCCGGCGTACGCCCAAATGCTAAACGGCAATTGTTAGTTTCGCCCTCAGGCGAACAACCTTGCGTGCGCCTAAAGACGCACCTACCAAGCATACCATTGGGTTGCAAAGGCAATTTGTAGGTTCGCCCCTCAGGCGAACAACCTCGCGTGCGCCTAAAGACGCACCTACCAAGGATACCATTGGCAATTGTAACTTCGTCCTCAGGCGAACACGCTACATTTGTATCCATACATCTCTCGATCTCAGGATTTGTTGAGCCTCACTCCGGCTGCTTCTCGATCCCAGGTGTGAACAGTGACACCTCTTTCCCGCAGTTGAAATTTCTGGATCTTTCCAGTTTGTGTCTTTGGCAAGGTTTCGACAATCTCGACGTAGCGTGGGATCATAAAATAGGCCATGCGTGGTTTCAGAAAATCGATCAGCTCAAAGGGATCGATGTGACGGCCTTCTTTGGGGACAATCGCCACCATCACCTCTTGTTCAGTATGCTCCGAGTGCACCGGAACAACAGCACACTCAAGCACATCGGAATGTCCATTGATTTCTTGCTCTACCTCCATCGATGAGATATTTTCACCTCGCCTGCGGATAGCATCTTTTACTCGATCGACAAAGTAAAAGTTGCCTTCAGCATCACGCATGAGCATATCACCGCTATGTAGCCACAAATTGCGCCACGCCTTAGCGGTAGCTTCAGGATCGTTCCAGTATCCTGACATCATAATCCAAGGCTCTTTGGACCTCACCACCGCCTCGCCAGGGACACCGTGAGGCACTTCGTTGTCGTCTTCATCCACAATACGCACTTCATAACGATCAGAGGCTACCCACCCACAGGTTTTGTTGTCCGCTAGATCAAAACCCGAACGTGTGGGAACATTTACCTCGGTGGAACCCCAAGTCGTTGAAACCGAAACATCAAACCGCCGCTTGAATGCTTCGATCTCCGGCAGTAACGGGACGACCAACATCCGCTCCATCGTATTGTTCGCGTCGCTCGGGCTTTGCGGTTGGCGAAAAAGAAAGTTCGCCATCGCACCCAATAGGAAACTGCATGTCGCACCATAGCGTTCTACATCACGCCAAAACTGCTCTAAACTAAATCTGCCCGACAGCACCGCTGTCGCACCGACAATACAGCACGCGTAGATCACCGCCCATTGGCCCGCGATATGAAACAGTGGCAAGGGTGCGTAGTACACATCGCTATCCTTTAGCTCCAGCAGTTCAATCGCGCTACGCGCGTACTCATAGGCGTGTACCTGAGTGATCATCACACCCTTAGACGCCCCAGTGGTGCCAGAGGTATACATCACCGCCATCAGATCGTTGTAGCGAGGAGCAGCTTTAATGGCAGCATCCGAGTGCGACAACAGATCATCGTATTGCACTATTTTGAATTGACTCACAATACCGCCAGGCAGGCCCTCCGCAATTGCTGCCGATTCAGAGAACAGAATGAGTGTTCTCAAATACTCAAGTTTGTGCGCCACCGCTTCGATGCGATCTAAGAACTGGCGATCGATGATCATAGTGGTGGCCCGAGAATCATTAATCACATGAGTCAATACCGAGCCTTTTAGATGCGTGTTAACAGGCACCTCGATGACACCAAGCTTAGCCACTGCGCACCACGTCACAATAAACTGCGCCACATCCGGCAGCATAAGCAATAGCGTTTGCCCGGGCTTCAAACCAGCAGCGGTAATCCCTCGTGCGAGGCGATTGGAAAGGGCATCAATTTCACGGTAGGTGTAGCTGTTCTCGCCTGACACCAACCACGCCTTATCGCCACAACGCTGCACGCGCTTGTGAAGCACCTGAGCCAAGGTCTGTTCGCCACGCGGTTCTAACATCGAAGGGTTACGCCAAAACGAGCGAGCCAAGATACAATGCCAGTGTATCAAGAAACTGTAAGATCGACCGCCAGGACCAAGCTCCAGGAACACCACAACGAAGGAAGGAAACCTATGAAGCGAATCTGTGTATTTGCCGGCTCTAGACGAGGGGCTATGCCGGAGTACTCCGCGGCCGCCAAGGCACTGGGGCGTGAACTCGTCTCCCGCGGTCTGGGGTTAGTCTACGGCGGCGGCAAGTTAGGACTCATGGGCGTAATTGCCGACCAAGTATTGGAACTCGGAGGACATGTAACCGGCATCATCCCAGACTCGTTGATCATCAAGGAACAAGCGCACCAGGGGGTGAGTGAAATGCATGTGGTTACAACCATGCACCAACGCAAAGCTATGATGGTAGATCTTTCAACCGGTTTTATCGCGCTCCCGGGTGGATTGGGCACCCTGGATGAGACCTTTGAAATATTGACCTACAACCAGCTGGGCATACACGATCATCCTTGCGGGCTACTAAACGTTGAAGGTTACTACGATAGCCTGCTGCATTTTTTGAACCACTCGATCGATCAGGAGTTTGTACGAGAAGCACATAAGTCGTTGATCATCGTGGACGCCGACGTCAGCCAACTGGTCGATCGTATTGCAAGTAATAACAGCTGACCCAGCTTTAGATCGCGCGCTTGGAAATCGATGGGAAGTACACTAAACAAGAAGCCTACTGCAAAGCCATGTTGAAGGATCTCGGATAATGGAACAACAATGGACCACGATCGGGTTAATGCTGAAGCTTCTTGGCAAGCTGGTGGTGATGTGCCATCTCTGCTCCCAGATCCACTCTGGGTAATCTGCCGTTAATGACGCGCCACTGGCCCGCCACCATCACACGGTCGGCTCGCGACGCTCCGCAGAACAAAAGTGCGGCCATGGGGTCCCCTGCCCCTGAAAAACGCAGTTCGTCTAGTTTAAACAGGGCCAAATCCGCTTCGCTGCCGACAGTCACACAACCGATGTCTGAACGACCTAAACATCGAGCAGATCCCTCAGTCGCCCAACGCAAAACGTCCCGGTGAGACACCCGCTCCGCACCGTATTGCAGCCGCTGTAACAATAGGGCTTGTCGCGCTTCTTGAATTAGATTGGAGCCGTCATTCGAAGCAGAACCATCTACTCCAATGCCTACCGGCACACCCGCCTGCTCCAGGGCAAGGACTGGGCAAACGCCCGAGCCCAGCAACATATTGGATGAAGGGCAATGGCTTACACCGACCCCTGCCTCTCCCAAGCGACGAATCTCGCCATCATTGAAGTGAATCCCGTGGGCCAACCATACGTCTTGGTCCATCCAGCCGACTTCTGCCAGATAATCCACTGGGCCCATGCCAAATGTCTGTTTACAAAACTGGCCCTCGTCCTCGGTTTCAGCCAGGTGAGTGTGCAAGCGCACACGGTGTCGCCGGGCCAATTCCGCTGACGCCAGCATTAACTCTTTGCTGACTGAAAATGGTGAGCATGGTGCCAAGGCAATCTGAATCATCGCCCCTTCCGCGGATTGGTGATAACAGGAGATCAAACGTTCGCAGTCGGCCAGAATCTCATCCTCGGTTTCAATAACCAATGATGGCGCCAACCCACCCTGTTCCTGACCAAGGCTCATCGAACCGCGTGTAAAGACAGCACGCATCCCCAACGATTGAGCCGCTGCGATCTCAATGTCGATGGCCTGCTCGAGCCCCGATGGAAATACATAGTGATGATCACTTGCGGTAGTACAGCCGGATAACAACAGTTCCGCCATAGCAAGCTTAGATGCCGATTCAATCATCTCGGGGGTTAGCTTCGCCCAAGTGGGATATAGGCTCGTGAGCCACGGGAACAACGACTTGTTCATCGCCGGCAGGAAGGCTCGCGTCAGGGTTTGAAAGAAATGGTGATGGGTGTTGATGAGTCCAGGGAGGATGACATGCTGGCTTGCGTCAAATGTTTGTTCCGGCTGATGTTTAGGCCGAGCGCCCTGGGCAACAAGCTCCACGATTTGCTGCCCCTGTACCACAATCCCGCCGGATGCGCCTTCAGCGAGCACGGCCAATGGATTCTTGAGCCACAGCCGCAACCCGCGTGAATGATCCTTTGTCATCCCGCAGACTACACCTTGGACTCATTCGCGAGCGCGGCGCTTACCTCGTACGTCACGCAGAGAACATAAAATATGAACAAATGATAGGGACAAGTGTGCCGACCGCCCCCAAGAAAAGTGTCCCATGGAGGCGGTCGAAAGCTATGCTCTATTTCGGCAACGTGCCTTCAACGCCTTCCACGTACCAATCCATGCCGAGTAACACATCATCGCTCAACACCTCGCCTTCCTTGACAGCGATTTCACCATTCTGCTTATTGATTGGGCCTTGGAAAGCATGGAGTGTCCCAGCCGCTATGGCTTGCTCGGTCGCCTTTGCGTCGGCCAACACTTCAGGCGGTAGCGCGTCTTCATTGTAGGGCGCCATTTCAACCATGCCGGCAGCGATGCCATCCCAAACATTCACTGATTCCCAGGTGCCATCCATTACAGCCTTTGCACGCGACACATAATAATTGTCCCAGTTGTCGATGATCGCAGTGAGTTGAGCCTTGGGTGCAAACGCCGTCATATCCGATGCTTGGCCAAAACCGTATACCCCCCTGTCTTCCGCCACTTGCAACGGCGCTGGGGAGTCTGTGTGTTGGGAGATTATATCTACACCCTGATCGATTAAGGCCTTGGCGGCATCGCCCTCTTTGCCGGGGTCATACCACGTGTTGATCCATACCACCTTTACCGTGGCGTTTGGATTCACACTGCGTAGGCCCAGGGTGAATGCGTTAATGCCACGAACCACCTCGGGAATTGGGAACGACGCGATGTAACCGATGCTATTGGATTTGGTCATGCCACCCGCGATACGCCCCAAAATGTAACGTCCTTCATAGAATCGCGCTATGTAAGTACTAACGTTATCGGCGCGTTTATAGCCTGTTGCGTGTTCAAACTTGACGTCCGGAAACTGCTTGGCTACCTTGACCGTTGGATTCATATAGCCAAACGACGTGGTAAAAATAAGCCCATGGCCACTAGAAGCGAGCTGACGAATTACACGCTCTGCGTCCTGACCTTCCGGCACTGATTCCACAAAAGTAGTCTCCACTTGATCGCCGAGGGCCTCTTCAATGGCTTGCCGGCCGATATCATGGCGGTAAGTCCAGCCGTGGTCGCCTACCGGCCCCACGTACACAAAACCAACCTTGAGCTTCTCGGCTTGCGCAGATCCGACGAACCCAATGATACCCATGGCGAATACACATAAAACATGAACAAGTTTCGATCTCATGACCCCTCCTAAAGGTGGACTAAACAATATATACCGTCCCGCTTTATGCCGCGGGATGAAAGATCTTCCCGATACAAGCCGGCGCGTTGAGCTTAACACGAGTGCTGTCGCGAGAAATCAGAACTAGCACCGCCACCGTAACCAGATACGGCAGCATCGACAGGAACTGTGACGGGACGCTTAGCCCGAAACCCTGGGCATGCAGCTGCAAGATGGTAATGCCTCCAAACATATAAGCCCCAAGCAACACCCGCCCTGGTTTCCAGGTTGCAAACACTACTAAGGCTAGTGCTATCCATCCCCGGCCTGCGGTCATGTTTTCGATCCACATCGGGGTATAGGAAAGCGTCAAAAAAGCGCCGGCTAAACCAGACATCGCCCCACCGAATAATACAGCGAGATATCGAATTCGCACAACGTGATAACCGATGGAGTGCGCGGCATCATGTGATTCGCCCACCGCACGTAGGATCAGACCGGCACGGGTACGATATAGAAACCAACTCACCACGATTACCATGACTACAGACAAGTAGATCAAGGCATCATGGGAAAAAAGAATGCGGCCAACCACTGGAATCTGAGACAGCAACGGAATATCGATGGTGGGTAACCGATCCACCGGTTGTCCCACAAATCCAAGCCCGAGTAGGGAACTCAAGCCCACTCCGAACAACGTCAGCGCGAGACCGGTAGCGACTTGATTCGCCAACAAGGTTAGCGTCAGCACGCCGAACAAGAACGCCATAATCGCACCGGCAATTATCGCCGCCAATACACCTAACACAGCGCTGCCGGTAGTGACGGTAGTGGCAAATGCAGTGACCGCGCCGATCAACATCATGCCCTCCAAACCCAAATTGAGCACTCCGGACTTTTCCACCACAAGTTCACCGGTAGCGGCAAACAATAATGGCGTCGCCGCGCTGATGACGGTCAGGACAATGGGTACAAACACGTCGACGTTCATGATGAAGTTACCGTCGCTGGTTTTCCGAATCGGATGCGATACTTGATGAGCACATCGCACGCCAACAGAAAAAACAACAGCATACCCTGAAACACACCTGCAATGCCCTGGGGCAGTCCCATTTCAATCTGTACGGTTTCTCCACCCAGATATGAAAGCGCCAAAACCAATCCAGCAACGAGAATTCCGAGCGGATGCAACCGCCCCAGGAATGCAACAATAATCGCGGTAAAGCCATAGCCCGGGGAAATCGAAGGCAGCAGTTGGCCAATGGGGCCAGCGACTTCGATGATCCCAGCCAGGCCGGCCAAACCGCCCGCTAACAATAGTGCAAACCAGATTATTCTGTTGCGTCTAAATCCAGCATAGTCCGACGCGGCCGGCGCAAAGCCGCTCACCTTGACCTGGAAACCAATCATGCTGCGAGCGAGTAATAGCCACCCAACCAATACCACAAAAAATGCGATTAACGCACCGATATGAAGCCGTGTACCTGATAACAATATCGGAGCTATCGCGCTATCGGGAAACAAAACCGACTGGGGAAAGTTGTAGCCGGCGGGGTCGCGCCATGGCCCATGCACTAGCACACTAAGCAGCAGCGTGGCGACATAAGTCAACATCAGGCTAGAAAGAATTTCGTTGGTGTTGTAGCGGGTTTTCAACAACGCCGGTATGGCCGCCCAAGCCATGCCTCCGAATACGCCAAGAATCATCATCGCCGGTAACATTAACGGATTTTCGCTCTCTGGAAAGTACACCGCTAACGCTCCGCCTGCGATGGCTCCTAGAGTAAGCTGACCCTCTGCTCCAATGTTCCAAACATTGGCACGAAAGCCGATGGCGAGCCCCACTGCAATAAGCACTAGCGGCGTGGCCTTTACGAACAATTCGGCGAGACCGTATCCGCTACTGATGGGCGAAACAAAGAACGTATAAATCGCCTTAAACGGCGGATATCCCAAACTTGCGAACAACACCATCCCAGTTAGCACAGTGAGCGCAAGGGCAAGCACCGGTGTGAGTAATACCATATGTCGTGCGGTTTCCCCGCGCGACTCCAATCTAGGCAACACCGGATTGTTCCTGTTGGTCAAGATCCGCGATGTTCGCCCCGCCCATCAACATGCCAAGTGACTCGGCGGTGACTTCTGAGGTTGGCATGGCCGACGATAATCGTCCCGCAAAAATGACTGCAATGCGATCACTGATCGCCAGTAGTTCATCCAGATCCTGAGACATCATCAGAACGGCGGCGCCATTGGCAGCAAGATCTAACAGCGCCTGATGGATAGCGCTAGCCGAACCTGCGTCGACTCCCCAAGTCGGTTGTGCCGCAATCATGATGTCGGGTGACTGCAAGATCTCCCGACCAACAATGAACTTTTGCAGATTACCACCGGACAAACTGCTTGCTGCTGAATCCACTCCGCTTTGCTTGACTCTGAATTTGTCACATATGTTTTTGGCGCACAAACGTGCTTTTTCATAACTGATGAGTTGACGGCTCGAAAGTTGCTGACGTCGATACCCACTCAATACAGTGTTATCGACGAGAGACATGTCCGGGACCGCACCATGACCCAACCTCTCCTCCGGAACGAACGCAAGGCCCAAGTCCCGCCGAGCTTTGATGCCGAATGTGCCACACGGCTGTTCGTTTAATACGACTAAGTCATTGCTGGGCAGTGTCACCTCTCCTGATAGAACTTCTAACAGTTCGGTTTGCCCGTTACCGGCTACCCCTGCGATACCAAAGATCTCCCCGGCATAAACGTCAAAACTAATGTCATTGAGTGCTACG
>Ga0224508_10000838_pt1 | contig 28616 bp, 28 predicted proteins | sample SF_Jan12_sed_USG_4_FD_170157 | JGI IMG/M metagenome (GOLD analysis project Ga0224508, IMG submission 170157) | Sediment microbial communities from San Francisco Bay, California, United States - SF_Jan12_sed_USGS_21 | ecosystem: Environmental > Aquatic > Marine > Sediment | place: USA...
GACCAGCGGATAGGTCGAGATGGTCAGGATCTCGTAGAACAGGAACAGGGTCAGCAGGTTGCCGGCAAACGCGATGCCGATGGCCGACGAGATCGCGATCGCGAAGCAAATGTAGAAAGGCGTTTGCCGGGGCTCGTTGTTGCCGCGCATATAGCCGATCGAATAGATCGAGTTGACGATCCACAGGGTCGAGGCGATGGTCGCGAACAGCATCCCCAAAGGCTCGACCGCGAAGGTGATTTCCAGTCCGCCAAAGATCGGCCAGCCGCCAGCCTCGGGCCGCTCGCCGTCCGTCACGCGGCCCAGGATCTCCAGCACGACGAAGGCATTGACGCTGGCGGTCACCAGGGTCACCGCCTCGCGGATGTTCGGATCGCGGTCGGCCAACCAGATGCCGACCGCGCCGAGCAGCGGCAGGCAGACCGCCATCAGGATCAGGATGTCGCCGGTGAAGCCGCTCATCGGTACCCCGCCAGAAGAAGGCTCGCCGCGTCCCCGGCGACGCCCGCCGAAATATCGGTGTCGAAGCCGAAATAGACCACCGCGAGCGCCAGGACCCAGGTGACCACCACCATCTCCAAGGGGGGCTTGCGCGGGCTGACCGCTGCGCCGCTAGGCTCGCGGAACCAGGCGACCTCGACCACCCGGCCCACATAGATCATCGCCAGGACCGAGGAGAAGACGATCACGGCGGCCAGCCACCAAAGCCCCTGCTCGACCGCGCCGGTGATCAGGAACCATTTCGAGACGAAACCGGCGGTGCCGGGCACACCGATCAGTCCCAGTCCCGCCAGGACGAAGGCGCCCATGGTAGCGGGCATGGTCCGCCCGATCCCGGCCATCTGCTCGATCCGCGTGATACCTGTCGAATAGACCATGCAACCGACTGCCAGGAACAGGCTCGCCTTGATCAGCGCGTGGTTGAAGAGGTGGCTAATGCCGCCGGTCAGGCCCGTCTGGCTGACCAGCGCGATGCCCAGCATGATGTAACCGATCTGGGCGACCGAGGAATAAGCCAGCATCCGCTTCACATTGGCCTGATAGATTGCCACTACCGACGGCGCGATCATCGCCATGATTGCCAGCGCCAGAAGCGCCGCCGCGGCGGGCGTGTCGCCGAAGGCAATGTTCACCCCGTAGACCGAGAAGACGATCCGGAGCAGGATGTAGACCGCCACCTTGGTCGCGGTCGAGGCGATGAACGCGGTCGCCGCCGAAGGCGCGAAGGCATAGGCATTCGGCAACCACAAATGCAGCGGGAACAGCGCCAGTTTCAGCCCGATCCCGACGCCGATGAAAGCCAGTGCCGCGATCAGCGGGCGCGTGTTCTCGACCGCTTCCAGCTTGCCTGCCATGTCGTAGAGATTGAGTGTGCCGGTCATGGTGAACAGCAGCCCGACGCCGATCACATAGAAGGTCGCCCCTAATGTGCCGAGCACCAGATATTGGTAGGCCGAGACCATGGCGCGGCGGTCGCGGCCCATGGCGATCAGCCCATACATCGACAGCGACGACACCTCCATGAACACGAAGATATTGAAGGCGTCACCGGTGATCGCCATGCCCAAAAGCCCGCAAAGGCAGAGCAGATACATGCAATAGTACCAGCCCTGCCGCTCGGGGGCGATCTCGTCTGCGATCGAGCGGGGCATGTAGGTGGTCACCAGCGCCGCCATGATCGAGACCAGCACAAGCAGGAATGCGTTGGCCTGGTCAATCCGGTATTCGATCGAGACCTCGCGCGGCCAGCCGCCCAACGCGTACGAGATCGTGCCATTCGTCATCACCTGATCCAGAAGCGCGAACGCGATCAGGGGCATCGACCAGGCACAGACAAGCGTAACCACCCAGGCAGCAGGCCCTTGGCGCAGAAGTGCGACGACCACCGAACCCAGCAGTGGCACCACGACCTGGAGCGCCGGCAGGTGGTCCTGCAGAAGGAGCGGCTCGGCGCTCATTCGGCGTGGTCTTCCCGGTCAACGATGGCGGTGATCTCGTCCTCTTCGATCGTGCCATAGGCCTCGTTTATGCGCACGACCAGCGCCAGGCCCAGCGCCAGCGTGGCCACGCCGACGACGATCGCGGTCAGGATCAGCACATGGGGCAGTGGGTTCGAATAGACCTCGATACCCTTCTCGAGGATCGGGGGCGTGCCGCCCAGGATCTTGCCGGGGCTGAGATAGAGCAGATAGACCGAGGTCTGAAATACAGCCAAGCCCAGCAAGGTCTTGATCATATTGGATTTTGCGACGACGATGTAGAGACCGGACAGCATCAGGAAAATGGTGATCCAGTAATTGTAGTTGGCGATGATCTCGTTCACGATACTCATTGGCGGCCCCTCCCCGCGAAGGCGTAGAAGATGGCGATCATCGTGCTGGCGACAGTGACAAGGACGCCGATTTCGACCAGGAAGATGCCCCAATGCTGGCCCTCGACAGCGTCGCCATGGGCCAGGTTGTTGTAGTCGAGATAGTTGGTATCGACGACGAAGCTGTAGATGCCGGTGCCAGCGAAGATCAGGACGCCCATCGGCACCATGAACTCGACCAGGCCTTTCGGTACCGCACGCTGGGCCGCGCTGAGCCCGTAGATGATGGCGTAGAGAAAGACGCCTGCAGCGATGATCACACCCGCCTGGAACCCGCCGCCCGGCCCATAATCGCCATGGAGCTGCACGTAGAGTCCGAAGACGAAAATGAACGGGATGAACAGCTTGGCGCACACCCGGAGGATGGTATCAAGACGCATCTCAGCCCTCCTGCCGGAACCGCTTCAACAGCAACAAAACCCCGATCCCCGCGGTGAAGATCACCGTCGTCTCGCCCAGCGTATCGAACCCCCGATAAGAGGCTAGAACCGAGGTCACCACGTTCGGCACGCCGGTCTCCTGGTAGTTGCGTGCCAGGTAGTCGGCGCCGACGCCCGTGTTCATCGGTGTGTCGGCCATGCCGAAATGCGGCAGGCCGTAGGTGCCGTAGATTAGAACGGCACCGGTCCCGATGACGACGAAGAGCGGCAGGGCCGCCGTATAACGCGGTGGTGCCTCTTCCGTCTTGGTCAGATATAGCGCGCTCAAGGCAAGCACGGTCGAGATGCCCGCCCCGACCGAGGCTTCGGTCATCGCCACATCGACCGCGTCGAGCACGATCATCACGCTGGCCATCAGGAAGCTGTAAGCACCGGTCAGGACCACGACCGCGAATAGGTTGCGCACGCGGATGATGCCGAGGGTGATCAATGCCAGAAGCGTCAACAGCACCATGTTGATCAGCGCTTCCATGTTGATGACGGTTTCCATGGCTCAGGTCTCCCCGCCATTCTCGGCAGGCGGGCGGGCGTCGCGATTGGCCTCCCGGTCCGGCTCTCCCGGCTCTTCCAGCGATTCTTCAGAGCCTAAGGGCACTTCGCTGGGCGCTTCCTCGACCACCTCCGAGGTCAACGGCGCGGCCAGGCGCACGGCCAATTCTGGAAAGATCTCAACGCAGTCGGTCTCGACCAGATTGCCCGCGTTGTCGATCAACACCGGCTTCTCGCCGTCATGCAGCGCGGCACGCGCGAGCGCGTGGCTCGCCACCGCACCCGTCGTCCATAGTACCAGGACAATGATCACGAGCTTCACGGTGATCAGGCTGGCGCCCGCTTGCAGCCCCATGCCCAGGATCAAGAGCCCGACCCCCAGCGTGTCGCTGACCGAGACCGCGTGCATCCGGGTGAAGAGATCGGGCATCCGGTTCAGCCCGACCGCGCCGATTAAGTAGAAGATTCCGCCAAGCACAAGGGCGGCCCAGCTCAGGATATCGAGCGCAGCCTCCATCAGCGCGAGCCCCTGTCCCGGGTCCTGCCGCGACTGCGGGCCGACGACATTGTGCCGATGCGGAACATTTTCATGAGGCCAAGGGCCCCGAGCATGTTGATGCGCATGGCGGCCATGCCCATCTCCGCGGCGGCGCTCGCGGTGGCATTGGTGTCGCCGCTGCGCGACCTGCCCGGAATCCAGGTTGCCGCCGCCGGATCGCCTTGATCCGCACCGGTCTCGACAGCCTCCGAGCTCAGCGGTTGCGCCAGCCGTGGACCAAGCTCGGGGAACAGCGTAACGCAATCGGTCGGCGTCAGCCGGCCATCCGCCCCAACCAGCACCGGCTTCTCACCGTCATGCAGCGCGGCCCGGGCCAGTGCATGGCTCGCGACCGCGCCCGTCGTCCACAGAACCAGCACCACGATCAGCAGCTTGACCGTGATCAGGCTCGCGCCCGAATGGATCGCCATGCCAAGCGTCAGCAGCCCGACGCCCAGCGTGTCGCTGACCGAGACCGCATGCATCCGAGTGAAGAGATCGGGCATCCGGTTCAGCCCGACCGCACCGATCACATAGAAGAACCCGCCCAGGCAAAGCGCGGCCCAACTGGCCATGGTGAACACCGGCTCCATCACCGCAGCGCCTCGTCACGCTCCGGATCCTGGGCATGGCCCAGCGCGCCGTAGCGGAAGAATTTCAGCACCGCCAGCGTGCCGATCATGTTCAACAGCACATAGGTGATCCCAATATCCAGAAATTCCGGCCTGTCGGTCAGAAAACCAAATAGGGCCAGCAGCATGATCGCCGAGGTGCCGATGCTGTTGACCGCCAGCAGCCGGTCGAAAGCGGTCGGCCCCGCCAGCGCCCGCACGACCGCCAGCGCCAGAGCCGCCAGAACGGCCAGGATCGCGACCGCGAACATCATCCTCCTGGGCCCTCAACGCCGTCCATCCAGGCGACCTTGCGGTTCATCTCGTCATCGGCGAAGCCCTCGGCATTCTCCTTGGTGATCGCATGGACCCAGATGGCGCTACCCTTCTCGCTGACCTCGACCGAGATCGTGCCTGGCGTCAGCGTGATTGAATTCGCATAGGTGGTCAGACCCACGGCGGATCGCTGTAACGCATCGACCTTCACCATGGTCGGCGAGATCGGCAGTTTCGGATGCAGGATCAGCCGGGTGACGTTCAGTGCCGACAGCACCATTTGCCAGCCCAGCCAGGGCCAGTAAATCAGGGCACGCGGCAGCTTCTCGATTGGAAAGCCTTCCTCGTCGGTGATGCCCTTGAACAGCGAGAACCCAACCACGGCGACCGAGAGAACGGCGCCCGAACTGACCAGCCATGTGTTGTAGTGCCCGGACAGAAGCAGCCAATAGGCGAACAATGTCACTGAGATCAGGACAAGCCGCATTTCCGCTTCCGTCTCCCCGTCTTGCACCCCTCTCGGAACGGGGGCGTCTCGTTGAAATTATCCGTTGCACCGCAGTTAGCAAGGCCAATGGCCCGGCGCAACGCGGATTCCTGGGGCGCCGGTGCGGTCCCGGCCGATTGCCAGCGCCCGGCGACGGGATATCTTAGTCTGATGATGGAAGATTTCGAACAGCTCTTCGCCCGGGTCTCGGCGTGCCGGCTTTGTGCAGACCGGTTCGCCGGAACCGCGACCGCGCACGAGCCCAGGCCGGTCCTGCGCGCGCGTCCCGGTGCGCGCATCCTGATCGCCGGTCAGGCGCCCGGTGCTCGCGTCCACGCCAGCGGGCTGCCCTTCGACGACCCATCCGGCGACCGGTTGCGCGACTGGATGGGGGTCGACCGCGAGGTCTTCTATGACCAGAGCCGGGTCGCGGTCGTGCCCATGGCCTTCTGTTTCCCGGGCTATGACGACAAGGGCTCGGACCTTCCGCCGCCGCCGATCTGCGCCAAGACCTGGCGCGATCAGGTGATGGCCGCCCTGCCGGGCGTGGAATTGACACTGATTATCGGGCAATATGCACAGAAGTGGCATCTGGGAGCGATACGGGGAAAGAGCGTGACCGAGACGGTGCGCAATTGGCGCGCGCAATTGCCGGATCGGCTGACCCTGCCGCATCCGAGCTGGCGTAACACCGCCTGGCTGAAAAAGAACCGCTGGTTCGAGGAGGAGGTCGTGCCATGGCTGCGCGCCCGGGTCGCCGAATTGGCTGGCTGAGCCTGGCCGCGTTGCTGCTGGCCGGCTGCGCGGTGGGCGGGCCGCTGCCTGTGCTGGACGGCCAAGCGTCACTGCCCGAGCCGCGGTTGGACGCCGCCGACGGCAGTGCCCTGGCGTTGTCCGAATGGGCGCCGGACCGGCCCCGCGCGGTGATGCTGGCGGTGCATGGTTACGGTGACTACGGCCCAAGCACTTTCGCAGGCGCGGCGCGATTTTGGGCCGCACGCGGCATTCAGACCTACGCCTACGACCAGCGCGGCTTTGGGCGCAATCGCAGCTTCGGGCGTTGGCCCGGGGCCGAGGCCTTGGTCGACGACCTGACGAGAGCTGCGGGCGAGATCCGGGCGCGCCATCCCTGCCTGCCCCTGATCGTGACCGGCCATTCGATGGGCGGTGGCGTCGCGCTGGCCGCCGCGGGCAGGGGACTGGATGCCGACGGCCTGGTGCTCGCGGCGCCGGCGATCTGGGGCGGGGGCGAGATGAACCCATTCCACCGGCTGGTGGCTTGGGGCGCGGCGGCGGTTGTCCCTGAGCACCGTTTCACTGGCGAGGGCATCGTGCGCATTCAGGCCAGCGACAATATCGAGATGCTGCGCGCGCTCGCCCGCGATCCGAACTACCTGCGCCCGCCCAGCGCGCGCGAGATCTTCGGGCTGGTCCGGCTCAGCGATATGGCCGCGGAGGCGGCGGCGATCGCCGGGATGCCCTCGCTGCTATTGCTCGGGACCAAGGACGAGATCGTCCCGAACCGGCGCGTGCGCCGGGTCTATGATCGCATGGGCGGCCCGCGCAACGTCATCGAGTATCCCCAAGGCTGGCACCTGCTGTTTCGCGATCTGCAAGCCGAGCGCGTCTGGCGCGACGTGGCGGATTGGGCGTTGGCGCAGGCCGGGCCGGGCTGCGGCTAGGTTGTTGTTGGAACGCCTGGAGGCTCGTGGCGATCCGTTTGAGTAGATCGGGGCGTTCTACAATTGAAATCGGCGCCATGGTCATCATGCCAACATAAGCCCGGCCGACTTCAACGAGCAGTCAGCCGGATCAAACGGCCCGAAGCCGACATTCACAACGTCGATACTCAGCGCTCGCTTCTGATCCAAAGAGCCATCACCAAACGCTTGACAAGGATCAATGCTCGACGCTGTAGCAGGCTGATATTCCGTCCGGGTTATCGCATGTGGCGCTTCGAAATGGCGCTGGCCATAAGGATTGAGAGAAATGGATCGGGCAATCGCATCGCTGTTCTTGTTTCTGGTATTGGCTCTGCCCGTGAATGCCGAAGTCGGGATTGAGCTTGGCCAACAGGAGTTCCTTGAAAACTGCGCTGTCTGTCATGGTGAGAGCGCGAGTGGCAATGGTCCGGTCTCGAGGTTCCTCCGAATTGAACCGTCTGATCTTACCAAGTTAGCAAGAGACAACGGTGGAGAATTTCCCTTCGAACGAGTCTACCAGGTAATCGATGGCAGGACTGAAGTGGCGCTGCACGGTCCTCGAAAGATGCCAGTCTGGGGTTATAAGTACCTGAAGGATTGGGAGAAAAACACTGACCCAACACAACAGGAAGTGCCTGCCGAGGACTTCGTTACTGGGCGTATCCTGTCGCTTATCCGCTATATCCAAACGCTCCAATCTGAGTGATCGCCGACGTCGCCCGTTGGCACGAACATGATGCCTGGAGGGTCGCCCTAGAGCGTCTTTTCTCGAGCGTAACACCGGCCGCTATTGCTCAACGACCCTGAGCCATCCGATCAGTCGCCGCGCGTCCGCAAGTGCTGCCGCTTCCGTGGGGCAGGTGCCCGCGGGCTCGGCGCCGACCGGGCGCCAGCCGGTTGGGTCCTCGGAGTCGCGACGATTCTCCGCGTGCGCGAAGGCGCCGTCGGGTCGCCGGACGATATCGACGCAGCGCGTGCCGCAGGGGGATTCGATCGAGCGGACGACCTTGTTCTGGTGCGCCAAGCCTCAGGCCTTCATTGCCTGGGCCGCCCTGGCCGACGCCGCTGCGATGCCGGAGCCGCCCATCGGCGCGCCCATGGCGGTCAGCGCCGCCTCGATCGTCGCCAGCGTGCCTAGCACCATGGGTGGACTTAGGTGGCCCATATGGCCAATGCGGAACACCTTGTCCTCGCTCTCGCCGAGGCCGATCCCCAGCGTCAGGCCGCCCTCGTCCTCGCAGACCGCGCGCAGGTGCTTGGGATTGATGTCGTTTGTCATCACGGTGGTGACCGAGTTCGAGCGTTCGGCTGGTTCCAGCATGGCGCATTCCAGCCCGCCCGGCGCGCGCCAGGCCTCGATGGCGGCGCGCACCGCCCCGCCGAAGACCGCGTGACGAGCCCAGATGTTCTCCATCCCCTCCTCGGCGATCATGTCGAGGGCCTCGCGCAGAGCGTAGAGATGGCTAATCGGCGGCGTGCCCGCGTAGCGCCAATAGTGAGAGTCGCCGGAAAGCCGCTTGGTCCAGTCCCAGTAGGAGGTGCGCAGGTCCGCCTTCTCATGCGCCGCCATCGCATTCTCGTTGGCCCAGGTGAAGCCCAGCCCCGGGGGCACCATCAGCCCCTTCTGCGAGCCGCCGACGGTGACGTCGACGCCCCATTCATCCATCTCGTAGGGCATGCAGGCGAGCGAAGCGATGCAGTCGACCATATAAAGCGCCGGGTGGCCCGCCGCGTCGATCGCCTTGCGGATCGCGGCGATGTCGTTCCAGACCGAAGTCGCGGTGTCCACCTGCACAACCAGGATCGCCTTGATCATGTGTTCCGTGTCCTGGCGCAGGCGTTCCTCGACCGCCGCCGGATCCACCGCGCGGCGCGGGCGCGCGTTCAAGGTCTCGACGTTGAGCCCCATCATTGCCGCCTGATTGCCCCAACCTGGCGCGAAGTGGCCTGATTCGAGCACCAGAACCGTCTCGCCCTTCGAGAGTGTGTTCGAGAGTGCCATGTCCCAGGCGCCATGGCCGTTGGTGATGGCGATGAACCCGTGGCCTTCCGTCCTGGCGAGAGACGGGATCTCGGCGAGGATCCCCTTCGACATCTCGACCAGCGCGCCTTCGTAGATATTCGGCATTGCCCGGTGCATCGCGCTCAGCACGCGGTCGGGAATCACCGAGGGACCCGGAATCGAAACCAGATGACGGCCCCGTGCGAGGGTCATCGGCGCTAGCGTGATGCGGTTCGCGGTCGAATGTTCTTGCGGCATGGATTGGGACTTTCTGCTCGGCGGGGGGATCGCTCGCGAAGCTAGCGTCACCGCCGATAAACACAAGACGCCAAATCATTATGTCTTGGTTCACGCGTTTTGATGTGACGCTGAACCAGGCGTCCGGCACCACACGCTATGGTTGAATTTGCAGGTCTATTTTCTCGTTTTATTTCAATACTTTAAATGGTAATATTCGATCCAACGGTTGGTCCTGTGTGAGTGGGTAAATGGTTCGGCAAGCGGTGTTTGTGGTGTTGATCGCGCTGTTGCTCGGCGCGGCCGGCGATTTTCGTCAGCGCCTGATGTTGGACCCGGACCGTGCCCGGTTCTTCGAAACTTGCACCTATTACGATGCGCGCGCCCAGATCGCGCGGCAGCGCCAAGGCAACGGCCAACGCGCCGAGTTCATTGGGTTTCTGGATCAGGTCTGCAAGGCGGCTCAGGCGTCCTATCTCAATGGCCCGCCGGTGCAGCAGGCGCATGCGCGGCAACTTCTGACTCGGATCGAAGCGTTGCGCCACATGGTCAACAAACTGAATGAAGATCGGCGCGCGCAACGCGCCCGTACCCGCGTGACGCCTTGGGCCGAGTTCCTGATCGCCCACCGCATGGGATTGATGACTGCATACGACGCCTGGCTTGACACCGGCGTCGAATTCTCGCTTGCCTCCAATCCTTGAAGGGCTGGCAACGGGTCATCACACGTGACTGAACATTCGACCGTCCGCATCGCGATGTGGTCGGGTCCGAGGAATATCTCGACGGCAATGATGCGCGCTTGGGAGAACCGGGCGGATTGCGTCGTCTCGGACGAACCCTTTTACGCCGCCTACCTGGCAGCGACCGGTCTCGAGCATCCCATGCGCGCGGAGGTGATTGCGTCTCAGCCGACCGATTGGGAGGAGTGCGCTCGGTTCTGCGAAAACGGCGTATCGGCGCCGATTCACTTTCAGAAGCATATGTGCCAGCACATGGTGGCCGAGGCGCCGCTCGGCTGGATGGCCGCGTGCCGCCATGCCTTCCTGATCCGCCCGCCCGAAGCGGTCGCCGCCTCGTTCCACAAGGGTTGGCCCGAAATGAGTGCCGACGATCTGGGTTTCCGTCGGCAGGCCGAGCTGTTCGATCATGTGTGCCAGATCACCGGCACCGTGCCGCCGGTCATCGAATCCCGTGACGTGTTGGAGACACCCGAGGCGGCGCTCAAGGCGCTCTGCGCGGCGTTGGGCGTTGCCTTTGACCCGGCGATGCTCTCTTGGGCTGCGGGCGGGCGGGCGAGCGACGGGGTTTGGGCCGCGCACTGGTATGCACGGGTCGAGGCCTCGACCGGTTTCGCGCCTTTCCGGGCAGCCGGACCGGTGCCCGAAGGGCTTCAGGGGATTGTCGAAGCGTGCCGTCCCCACTACGAGCGCATGGCGAGCCACAAGCTGAAAGTCTGACATGCTGCGCTTCGCCGCCAATCTGTCGATGATGTTCACCGAGTATCCGTTCCTCGAGCGGTTCGATCGGGCGGCTGCGGCTGGGTTCGGCGCGGTGGAGTTCCTGTTTCCCTATGATTTCGAGGCAGACGAGATCCGCGCGGCGCTGGACCGCAACGGCCTGGCGATGGCGCTCTACAACACCTATCCGGGCGACTGGGAGAGGGGCGAGCGCGGGCTGGCGGCCTTGCCCGGGCGTGGCGAGGAGTTCCGGGACGCGGTCAAACGGGCGCTCGACTACGCGGCGGTGCTGAAGCCCAGCCGCATACACATCATGGCCGGAATCGCCGGCGGCCCGGAGGTGCGCCGGAGTTACATCGAGAACCTCGCCTGGGCGGCCGAAGCGGGGGAGGGTCAAACGCTCTGCATCGAGCCGATCAACAGCCGCGACATGCCGGGCTATCACCTGGCGACGTCGGCGGATGCGATCGGGGTGTTGGACGCAGTGGGCGCCGGCAACCTGGGTCTGCAGTTCGACCTCTACCACGCGCAGATCATGGAGGGCGATCTGACCCGGCGGATGGAGCGCCTGATGCCGCGGATTGTGCATATGCAGATCGCCGGGGTGCCGGACCGGCACGAGCCCGACACGGGCGAGGTGAACTTCGTCCCGCTCTTCGCGGCGATGGACCAGTTGGGCTATGACGGTTTCGTCGGTTGCGAATACCGGCCCAAGGGCCGGACCGAGGACGGGCTTGGCTGGATGCGCACGCTTCTCGGGGATGCGGGCTGATGGCCGGCGGTGTGCCGGGCTATGCGCTGACGGACAAGTTCCTGCAGCTCAACAGCCGCTACAAGGCGTGGAAGACGCATCGACGTGACCGGCGTCTGGTTCCCCTTGCGGACTCGGTGTTGGTTTCCTTTCCGAAAAGCGGGCGCACCTGGGTGCGGGTCATGTTGTCACGTCTTTGCCAGACCGCGTTCGACCTGCCCGAGGACACGCTGCTGTGGTTTGCAAACGACTTCGGTGCGGCTAAGGCGCTCGATCCGCGAATTCCCAGCATCCTCTTTACCCATGACGTCAATGCGATGATCCACAAGGACCGGATCACCGCTGACAAGTCCCACTATGCGCGCCGCCCCGTGGCGCTCCTCAGCCGTCATCCGGCGGATGTGGCGGTCTCGCGCTATCACCATTTGAGGCATCGCAGCGCCGATCCGGGCCGGCGCCATCTGGCCCGTGCGCCACTAGCGGACTTCATCTGGACCGAATACGGCGGACTGCCGGCGATCATCACCTGGATGAACCACTGGGCCGAGGCCGTGCGCCGGAACCCGGAGTTCCGGGTCTTCCGCTATGACGACCTGCGCGGGGACACCGCGCCGCATCTACTGGCGCTGGCCCAGCATCTTGGCGTGCCGGCGACCGAGGAATCGGCACGCGAGGCCGCCGATTTCGCGGCCTTCGAAAAGCTAAAAGCCAAGGAGGCGGCCGGGTTCTTCAAGGAGGGCGAGATGCGCCCGCGCCGCGAGGGCTCGACCGAGTCGTTCAAGGTGCGCTCGGGCAAGGTCGGCGGCTGGCGCGACAGCTTTTCGCCCGAAGATTTGGCCAGGATCGAGGCAGAGATTGCCGCGCGGCTGGATCCGGACTTCGGATATGGGGTCGCTAATCGTTGAAACCACTTGACGTTCGCCGCACTGGTGCAGCGCGCGAACGACTTCAACTGCAGGTTAAGCCCCCACAATTTTTCATAATCTGCGAAGATTCCGGCCCAATGGCCGCCCAAGAATTCCGTAGGATGGAGCTTGAGGTTCAGGACACTACGCGAGGTTCAAAATGTGGGGTTCCGTATCGCGTTACTTTAGTTCGTCGCTTATCCAGTATGTGCCCGGATCGTTTGTTTTCATGGTTTATGTTTTCACCGGTGATCTGCAGGTTCTGTCGTTCGCGTTCGCCTGCTTTTTGTGGCCGACCTTCCGCTCGCTGCGCGAGCTCTGAGCCGGCCCAAGTCCCGATCGAGGCATGGGGTGGGCATTGTCCCACCCCGCACCTTGCGCGGAGATAGACCGCCTTCCTCTTGCACTTGCCGGGTTTTGACCGTAAATGCCCCTTGGCTGCGGATAGGGGTGTAGCTCAGTTGGTAGAGCGACGGTCTCCAAAACCGTAGGTCGGGGGTTCGAGACCCTCCGCCCCTGCCAGTCCGCAGATGGCAATCCGACGCGACCGAGGAAGCGGCACAGATGATCAATCCCGCCCAGTTCATCGCCCAGGTTAGGGCCGAAGGCGCCAAGGTGGTTTGGCCGTCCCGGCGCGAGGCCGGAATCACCACTATGATGGTGTTCATCCTGTCGCTGCTGGCGGCGATTTTCTTCTTTTTCGTCGATCTGATCCTTCGCACCGGCGTAAACGCGATTCTGGGGTTGTGAAACAGCCGGTCGATCCTATTTAAACCTCTTGATTTTCCATCAATTCCCAGATAATCGCGGCTCACATCACGACACATCGGAGCGCGCGCCGATTCGTTTGGCGCGCCTGGACTATTGGGGCCCGCACTGAAACCGCTGGTTTGACAAGAGGTTAGGTGCGGATGACTAGGCGTTCCTGTGGGAGCGTCGAGGGCGAAGGCAAGGGACACGGCCATGGCGGCTCGCTGGTATTCAGTGCACGTTCTGTCGAACTTCGAAAAGAAGGTCGCGGAATCGATCCGTGAGGCTGTGCGCGTCCAGGGTCTCGAGGACGAGATCGAGGACGTCATGGTCCCGACCGAGGAAGTGGTCGAGATCCGCCGCGGCCAGAAGGTCAATGTCGAGCGCCGCTTCATGCCGGGCTACGTGCTGGTGAAGATGGAGATGACCGACCGGGCCTATCACCTGATCAACGACACGCCCCGTGTAACGGGGTTCCTGGGTCCCCAGGGCCGCCCGACGCCACTGCGCGATTCCGAGGTCGCCAGGATCCTGAATCAGGTCGAGGAGGGGGTCGAGCACCCGCGCCCCTCGATCACCTTCGAGATCGGCGAGCAAGTCAATGTCACCGACGGGCCGTTCGAGAGCTTCTCGGGCATGGTTGAAGACGTCGACGAGGACAATGCGCGCCTCAAGGTGACGGTATCGATTTTCGGCCGGGCGACGCCGGTCGAGTTGGAATACTCCCAGGTCGCGAAAGCGAGTTGAGAGCGAACCCCGTGGGAGGCCAGGGCGGCGCGCCGTCTGGACCGAACCACGTCCCATAGAAGCCCCACGGCGCGCCGCGGGGTGGAGGAAAGAGGAAGGACCGCCAGATGGCGAAGAAGGTCATCGGCATGCTGAAGCTGCAGGTCCCGGCCGGCAAGGCGAACCCGTCGCCCCCGATCGGCCCGGCCCTGGGTCAGCGTGGCATCAACATCATGGAGTTCTGCAAGGCGTTTAACGCCAAGAGCCAGGACATCGAGCCGGGCGCCCCGTGTCCGACGATCATCACCTATTACCAGGACAAGTCGTTCTCGTTCGAGATCAAGACCCCGCCAGCCTCCTACATGCTGAAGAAGGCGGCCAAGCAACAATCCGGTGCCAACGAGCCGGGCCGCGAGACTGTAGGCACGGTCACCGCCCGCCAGGTGCGCGAGATCGCCGAGGCGAAGATGAAGGATCTGAACGCCAACTCGGTAGAGGCGGCAATGCAGATCATCGCTGGCTCGGCGCGTTCCATGGGCATCGAGGTTAAGGGGTGAATCATGGCTAAGCACGGAAGACGCTATCGCGCCGCTCGCGAGACCACTGAAGGTAAAAGTCAGCTGCCGCTGGACGAAGCGGTCGCCATCGTCAAGTCGAATGCGACCGCGAAGTTCGACGAGACGGTCGAGATCGCCATGAACCTGGGCGTCGATCCGCGCCATGCAGACCAGCTGGTGCGCGGCACGGTCAACCTGCCGAACGGCACTGGCAAGTCGATCCGGGTTGCGGTCTTCGCCAAGGGTCCGAAGGCCGACGAGGCGAAGGAGGCGGGCGCCGATATCGTCGGGGCCGAGGATCTGATGGAGACGGTGCAGGGCGGCAAGATGGATTTCGACCGCTGCATCGCGACGCCGGACATGATGCCGATCGTTGGACGCCTGGGCAAAATCCTGGGGCCCCGCGGCCTGATGCCGAACCCGAAGGTCGGTACCGTGACCATGGATGTGGCGCAGGCCGTGCAGGACGCCAAGGGCGGCCAGGTACAGTTCCGGGTCGAGAAGGCCGGGGTCCTCCAAGCCGGCATCGGCAAGGCCAGCTTCGATGAGGCCAAGATCGCCGAGAACGTGCGGGCGATCGTCGATGCGGTCAACAAAGCCAAGCCCACGGGCGCCAAGGGCACCTATCTGCAGAAGGTGTCGCTGAGCTCGACCATGGGACCTGGCGTCAGTATCGCGCTGGATAGCTTCGGTGCGTGAGTGAATTCCCCTGGGGCGACCCAGGGGCATATCGGGGGCTTTCGCTCCCCGCCCTGTCCGAGACGGTGGGTGGCCCGAGATGGCCGTAAACCCTGCCATAGACGGGAGCCGAACAGGATCTTTTGGTGCATGACGCGCCAGGCGGTCTTGGCGGGTTCCGGGACGGGACCTGAGACGTTCGCGGGCCGATTGGCCCCCGGACGATAACGAGCCGGCCGAAGGGCGCGATGCCCGGACGCCAAAACTTGGAGAGACCTGTGGAAAGAGCCCAAAAGGAAGCTGTGGTCCAGAACCTCGGCCAGATCTTTGCGGACTCTGGCGTCGTGGTGGTTGCCCATTACGCCGGCCTCACGGTTGCCCAGATGTCGGACCTTCGGAACCGGATGCGTGAAGCCGGTGGCGGGGTCCGCGTTGCCAAGAATCGGCTCGCCAAGATCGCCCTGGAAGGCAAGCCCAATGAGGGCATGTCGCAGTATCTCCAGGGGCAGACGGTGCTCGCATACTCCGAGGACCCCGTCACCGCGGCCAAGGTCGCGAAAGCCTATGCCAAGGACAACCAGAAGTTCGAAATTGTCGGCGGCGCAATGGGCGAGACGGTGCTTGATGTCAGCGGAGTCGAAGCCGTGGCCGCCATGCCGTCGCGCGAGGAGCTTCTCTCCTCGATCGCTGGCATTTTGGGTGCCCCGGCCGGGAACATCGTCAGCGCGGTCACGGCGCCCGCCGGAAATCTGGCAGCGATCGCCCAGACCCTTGCCGAAAGGGAAGCGGCCTGAGCCTGGAAGCAACATCCGTGAGCCGGTGAAGCGGGGAGACCGCGATGCCCGGGACCACGAAAGAGAACGAAACGGAAGAGAGACATGTCCAACATCGAAAAACTCGCTGAAGACCTGGTCGGCCTGACGCTGCTGGAAGCGGCCGAGTTGAAGGATCTGCTGAAGGAGAAATACGGCATCGAGCCGGCCGCTGGCGCGGTCGCGGTCGCGGCTGGTCCGGCGGTCGCCGCCGAAGCCGCCGAGGAGAAGACGGAGTTCGACGTCATCCTCAAGGCCCATGGCGAAAAGAAGATCAATGTCATCAAGGAGGTCCGCGCCATCACCGGCTTGGGCCTGAAGGAGGCGAAGGATCTGGTCGAGGCCGGTGGCAAGCCCGTGAAGGAGGGTGTCACCAAGGATGAGGCCGAGGAGATCAAGAAGAAGCTCGAAGAGGCTGGCGCCGAGATTGAGCTGAAGTGATCGGGGCAGGCGGCCAGGTGCCGCGCTCGATCTGACGAGATTGGCTGGATCCGCCGCATTTGGCGGGTCCAGCCCGCGTCGTCTCGGACCCTGGGAGATGCCAGGGCCTTGGAGGACGCGGAATTCAGGACCCGGGACACGGGCTGGCGGGGGCCGCCGGCCAGGCAGCATAGGGTCCACAAAAGCGTAAGAAGCCCTAAGCCGCCGCCCCCGGCGGCCGAAGGCGCGAGGACGATAACTCGAGGACGCACATGAGCGAGATCTTTTCGGGCCGCAAGCGAATTCGGAAGCACTTTGGCAAGATCCGCGAGGTCGCGGAGATGCCCAACCTGATCGAGGTTCAGAAAAGCTCTTACGACCTGTTCCTGGAAAGCGGCGATGCCGGCACCCCGCAAGACGGCGAGGGCCTGCAGGGCGTTTTCCAGTCGGTCTTTCCGATCAAGGACTTTAACGAGACCGCGGTCTTGGAGTTCGTGAAATACGAGCTCGAGAAGCCGAAATACGATGTCGAGGAATGCCAGCAGCGCGACATGACCTTTTCGGCGCCGCTGAAGGTCACCCTGCGCCTGATCGTCTTCGATGTGGACGACGATTCCGGCTCGAAGTCGGTCAAGGACATCAAGGAGCAGGACGTCTATATGGGCGACATGCCGCTGATGACATCGAACGGCACGTTCATCGTGAACGGGACCGAACGGGTGATCGTCAGCCAGATGCACCGCAGCCCGGGCGTTTTCTTCGACCACGACAAGGGCAAGACGCATTCCTCGGGCAAGCTGTTGTTCGCCAGCCGAGTGATCCCCTATCGCGGCTCGTGGCTCGATTTCGAGTTCGACGCCAAGGACATCGTCCATGCGCGGATCGACCGGCGCCGCAAACTGCCCGTGACGACGTTGCTCTATGCGCTGGGCATGGATCAGGAGGCGATCTGCGATCACTTCTACGGACGCGTCGACTATCAGCGCAAAGGCGAGGGTTGGTCGGTTCCGCTAAACACCGAGCGGCTGAAGGGCTCGAGCCCGGCCTATGACCTGGTCAACGCCAAGACCGGTAAGGTGCTGGCGCCGGCGGGCACCAAGCTGACCCCCCGTGCTTTGAAGAAGATCTCCGACGGTGGAGGTATCCGCGTGCTCTCACCTTTCGAGGGTATCCTCGGACGCTTCGCCGCGCTCGACGTGATCAACGAAGAGACGGGCGAGATCTATGTCGAGGCGGGCGACGAGCTGGACGAGGAGAACGTTCAGAAGCTGATCGATGCGGGCTTCGACACGATCGAGACGCTCGACATCGATAACATCACCATCGGCGCCTACATGCGCAATACGATGGCGCTGGACAAGAACCTGAGCCGCGAAACGGCACTGCTGGATATCTACCGCGTCATGCGTCCCGGCGAACCGCCGACCCTTGAAGCCGCCGAGACGATGTTCCAGTCGCTGTTCTTCGATTCCGAACGCTATGACCTGAGCGCGGTTGGCCGGGTCAAAATGAACATGCGGCTCGAACTCGACGCGCCAGATACCCAGCGCACGCTCCGCAAGGAGGACATGCTGGCGGTGGTCAAGGCGCTGGTCGACCTGCGTGACGGGCGCGGCGAGGTGGACGACATCGACCATCTGGGTAACCGCCGGGTCCGCTCGGTGGGCGAGCTGATGGAGAACCAATATCGCGTTGGCCTTCTGCGCATGGAGCGCGCGATCCGCGAGCGCATGTCCTCGGTCGAGATCGACACGGTGATGCCGCAGGACCTGATCAACGCCAAGCCGGCGGCCGCTGCGGTGCGCGAGTTCTTCGGCTCGAGCCAGCTCTCGCAGTTCATGGACCAGACGAATCCGCTGAGCGAAGTCACTCATAAAAGGCGGCTTTCGGCGCTGGGACCCGGTGGCCTTACGCGAGAGCGAGCCGGCTTTGAAGTGCGCGACGTGCACCCGACGCATTATGGCCGCATGTGCCCGATCGAGACTCCGGAAGGGCCGAATATCGGGCTCATCAACTCGCTGGCCTCGTTCGCGCGCGTGAACAAATACGGTTTCATCGAGACCCCCTACCGCAAGGTCGTCGAGGGCAAGGTGACCGACGAGGTGGTCTATCTCTCGGCCACCGAGGAGATGCGCTTCACGGTCGCCCAGGCGAATGCGCAGATGAACGACGATGGCACTTTCAAGAACGAACTGGCGTCCACCCGGCGAGCCGGCGAGTTCATGTTGAGCCCGCGCGAGAATATCGACTTGATCGACGTTAGCCCAAAGCAGCTTGTCTCGGTCGCGGCGGCACTGATCCCGTTCCTCGAGAATGACGACGCCAACCGTGCGCTGATGGGCTCGAACATGCAGCGCCAGGCAGTGCCTCTGCTGAAGGCTGACGCGCCCTATATCGGCACCGGCATGGAGGCCAAAGTTGCCCGCGACTCGGGCGCCGCCATCGCGGCGCGCCGAGGCGGCGTGATCGACCAGGTCGATGCCATGCGCATCGTCATCCGGGTCACCGACGAGATGGAGATCGGTGATCCGGGCGTCGACATCTACCGGCTGCGCAAATTCCAGCGCTCGAACCAGAACACCTGCATCAACCAGCGCCCGCTGGTGAAGGTGGGCGACGTGGTCAAGGCCGGCGATGTGGTTGCCGACGGACCCTCGACCGATCTAGGCGAGCTGGCGCTGGGCAAGAACGTGCTGGTCGCCTTCATGCCCTGGAACGGCTACAACTATGAGGATTCGATCCTGATCTCCGAGCGGGTCGCCCGCGACGATGTGTTCACCTCGATCCATATCGAGGAATACGAGGTCATGGCCCGCGACACCAAGCTGGGTCCGGAAGAGATCACCCGCGACATCCCGAATGTCGGCGAGGAGGCGCTGCGCAACCTCGACGAGGCGGGCATCGTCTATATCGGCGCCGAGGTCGGGCCCGCCGATATCCTGGTCGGCAAGATCACGCCCAAGGGCGAGAGCCCGATGACGCCAGAGGAGAAGCTGTTGCGGGCGATCTTCGGTGAGAAGGCCTCGGATGTGCGTGACACCTCGCTGAGGATGCCGCCGGGCGATTTCGGCACTGTTGTCGAGGTCCGGGTATTCAACCGTCACGGCATCGACAAGGACGAGCGCGCGCTGCAGATCGAGCGCGACGAGATTGACCGCCTGGCCCGCGACCGCGACGACGAGCTGGAGATCCTGGAACGCAACATCTACGCGCGCCTGAAGGAGATCATCCTGGGCAAGACCGCGGTAAAGGGTCCGAAGGGCGTCAAGCCCAAGTCCAAGATCACCGAGGATCTGCTCGAGAGCCTCAGCCGTGGCCAGTGGTGGCAGCTGGCGTTGTCGAACGAGAAGGACGCGGCCCGGGTCGAGGCGCTGAACTCGCAATACGATCAGGCCAAGCGTGTGCTTGAGGCCCGCTTCGAGGACAAGGTTGAGAAAGTACGCCGGGGCGATGACTTGCCCCCAGGCGGCATGAAGATGGTCAAGGTCTTCGTCGCGGTGAAGCGCAAGCTGCAGCCGGGCGACAAGATGGCCGGCCGCCACGGCAACAAGGGCGTGGTTTCGAAGGTGGTACCCGAGGAGGACATGCCGTTCCTGGCAGAAGGCACGCCGGTCGATATCGTTCTGAACCCGCTGGGCGTGCCCAGCCGCATGAATGTGGGCCAGATCCTGGAGACCCATATGGGCTGGGCGGCGGCGAACCTGGGCAAGATCGTCTCGGACGCGCTCGACACCTATCGGCGCGAGGGCGACATGGCGCCGGTCAAGGACGCGATGAAGATCGTCTACGGCGACAACGTGTTCTCCGAGGCGACGTCGGACATGTCGGACGACGAAATGCTGGAGGCGGCGGACAATATCCGTGGCGGCGTGCCGATCGCGACGCCGGTCTTCGACGGCGCCAAGGAGGCGGATGTCAACGACGCGCTGAAACTTGCGGGACTCGACGAAAGCGGGCAGGTGACGCTTTTCGACGGTCGTACCGGCGAAGCGTTCTCGCGGCCGGTGACGGTGGGCTACAAGTATCTCCTCAAGCTCCACCACCTGGTCGATGACAAGATCCATGCCCGCTCGACCGGCCCCTACAGTCTGGTCACCCAGCAGCCGCTGGGCGGCAAGGCCCAGTTCGGCGGTCAGCGCTTCGGCGAGATGGAGGTCTGGGCGCTGGAAGCTTACGGCGCCGCCTACACGCTGCAGGAAATGCTGACGGTGAAGTCGGACGATGTGGCGGGCCGGACCAAGGTCTACGAGTCGATCGTCAAGGGCGAGGACGAATTCGAGGCCGGCATCCCGGAATCCTTCAACGTGCTGGTGAAGGAAATCCGCTCGCTTGGCCTCAACGTCGAACTCTTGGACGGCGACGAGGAAATCTAATCCACCCCCCAGGCGGCGCGCACCCCCTGTGCGCTGCCCTGCGGGGGTGCTCCTGAAGGCAGGGGGATTATGGAGATCGATCCATGAACCAGGAACTGACGAACATCTTCAATCCGATCGAGCCGCCGAAGACCTTCGACGAGATCCGGATATCGCTCGCCTCGCCCGAGCGGATTCTCTCGTGGTCGTTCGGTGAGATCAAGAAGCCGGAAACCATCAACTACCGGACTTTCAAGCCCGAGCGCGACGGTCTGTTCTGCGCCCGGATCTTCGGGCCGATCAAAGACTACGAGTGTCTGTGCGGCAAATACAAGCGTATGAAATATCGCGGGGTTACCTGCGAGAAGTGCGGTGTCGAGGTCACGCTGCAGAAGGTCCGGCGCGAGCGCATGGGCCACATCCAGCTTGCGGCTCCGGTCGCGCATATCTGGTTCCTGAAGTCCCTGCCGTCCCGGATCGGCCTGATGCTGGACATCACGCTGCGCGATCTCGAGCGCGTGCTCTATTTCGAGCAGTATGTGGTCATCGAGCCGGGCATGACCGATCTGACCCACGGTCAGCTGATGACCGAGGAAGAATTCCTCGATGCCCAGGACGAGTATGGCGAGGATGCCTTCCGTGCCGGCATCGGCGCCGAGGCGATCCGCGAGATGCTGTCAGCGATCGATCTTGAGGCTGAGGCCGAGCGCCTGCGCGTGGACCTGGCCGAGGCGACAGGTGAGCTGAAGCCGAAGAAGATCATCAAGCGCCTGAAACTGGTCGAGAACTTCATCGAGTCGGGCAACCGGCCCGAATGGATGGTGCTGACGGTCGTGCCGGTGATTCCGCCGGAACTACGTCCGCTGGTTCCGCTGGACGGCGGACGCTTCGCGACCTCGGACCTGAACGACCTTTACCGCCGCGTCATCAACCGCAACAACCGCCTGAAGCGGCTGATCGAGCTGCGCGCGCCGGACATCATTATCCGTAACGAAAAGCGGATGCTGCAGGAATCGGTTGATGCGCTGTTCGACAACGGCCGGCGCGGCCGGGTGATCACGGGGGCCAACAAGCGTCCGCTGAAATCGCTCTCGGACATGCTGAAGGGCAAGCAGGGCCGGTTCCGGCAGAATCTGCTAGGCAAGCGGGTCGACTTCTCGGGCCGCTCGGTCATCGTGACCGGGCCGGAGCTGAAGCTGCACCAGTGTGGCCTGCCGAAGAAGATGGCGCTCGAGCTCTTCAAGCCGTTCATTTATTCGCGGCTGGACGCGAAGGGGCTATCCTCGACCGTCAAGCAGGCGAAGAAACTGGTCGAGAAGGAGCGCCCCGAGGTCTGGGACATTCTGGACGAGGTAATCCGCGAGCACCCCGTTCTTCTGAACCGGGCCCCGACGCTGCACCGCCTGGGCATCCAGGCCTTCGAGCCGGTGCTGGTCGAGGGCAAGGCGATCCAGCTTCACCCGCTAGTCTGCGCCGCCTTCAACGCCGACTTCGACGGCGACCAGATGGCCGTGCACGTTCCGTTGAGCCTCGAGGCCCAGCTGGAAGCCCGCGTCCTGATGATGTCGACCAACAACGTGCTCAGCCCAGCCAACGGCAAGCCGATCATCGTTCCCTCGCAGGACATGATCCTGGGCCTATATTATCTCAGCCTCGAGAAGGAGGGCGAGCCGAACGAGGGGATGGTCCTGGCCGACCAGTCCGAGATCGAGCACGCCATGCAGGCGGGTCTGATCAACCTGCATACCAAGATCGTGACCCGGTTCCGCACAGTGAACGAAGAGGGCAACGAGGTGGTGCAGCGGGTCGAGTCCACGCCGGGCCGCATGTTGCTGGCCAACCTTCTGCCGAAAAGCGCAAAGGTGCCGTTCGAGATCGTCAACCGCGTGCTGAGAAAGCGCGAGGTCGGCGAGGTCATCGACACGGTCTACCGCCACTCGGGTCAGAAGGAGAGTGTGATCTTCTGCGACCGTATTATGTCGCTGGGCTTCACCGAGGCGTTCAAGGCCGGCATCTCGTTCGGCAAGGACGACATGGTGATCCCCGAGTCCAAGTGGAGCATCGTCAATGAGACCCGCGATCTGGTAAAAGAGTTCGAGCAGCAATATCTCGACGGCCTGATCACCCAGGGCGAGAAATACAACAAGGTCGTCGATGCCTGGTCCAAGTGCACGGACAAGGTCGCCGATGCGATGATGGACGAGATCCGGGCGGTTCGCGCCGACGAGAAGACCGGACGCGAAGCGGATATGAACTCGGTCTACATGATGTCGCATTCCGGCGCGCGTGGCTCGCCGACCCAGATGCGCCAGCTCGCTGCCATGCGCGGCCTGATGGCCAAGCCGTCGGGCGAGATCATCGAGACGCCGATTATCTCGAACTTCAAGGAGGGCTTGACCGTCCTCGAATACTTCAACTCGACCCATGGCGCCCGCAAGGGCCTGGCGGATACGGCGTTGAAGACGGCAAACTCGGGCTATCTGACCCGGCGTCTGGTTGATGTTGCGCAGGATTGCATCGTCAAGATCGACGATTGCGGCACTGAGCTTGGCATCATGTCTGAGGCGGTGGTCGATGGCGGCAACGTGATTGCTACGATCGGCGAGCAGGTCCTGGGTCGAGTGCCGGTCGAGGACGTCGTCGATCCGTTGACGGGCGAGGTCATCCATGCGACCGGCGTGTTGATCGAGGAGCCCGAGGCGGCCCTAATCGACGATGCGAAGGTCCAGTCGATCAAGATCCGCTCGCCGCTGACATGCGAGGCCGAAGATGGCGTTTGTGCCCAGTGCTACGGGCGTGACCTGGCGCGCGGCACCAAGGTCAATGTCGGCGAGGCCGTTGGCATCATCGCCGCTCAGTCGATCGGCGAGCCGGGCACCCAGCTGACCATGCGGACCTTCCATATTGGCGGCGCGGCAAACGTGGCGGACCAGTCGTTCCTGGAATCGACCCAGGAGGGCAAGGTCACCTTCAAGAACACCAACACGCTGAAGAACGCCGACAAGGACGTGATCGTGATGGCCCGCAACATGCAGCTGGCCATCGTCGATGATCAGGGCCGCGAGCGGGCGACGCACAAGCTGAGCTATGGCTCGAAGCTATTGGTCAAGGAGGGCCAGAGCGTCGGACGGGGCGCACGCCTGGCCGAGTGGGATCCCTATACCCTTCCGATCATTGCCGAGAAGGGCGGCGTGGCGAAGTTCGTCGACCTCGAGCTCGGGTTTACTCTGCGTGAGGAGACCGACGATGCCACCGGCATCTCGCAGCGTATCGTCTCGGACTGGCGCTCGGCGCCCAAGGGTAACGAGCTCAAGCCCGCGATCACGCTGGTCGACGGCAAGGGCAACATGGTCAAGCTCGATAACGGCAACCCGGCCCACTACTTCATGTCGGTCGACGCGATCCTTTCGGTCGAGGACGGACAGAAAATCTCGGCCGGTGCCGTCGTCGCGCGCATCCCGCGCGAGGGCGCCAAGACCAAGGACATCACCGGCGGTCTGCCGCGGGTGGCGGAATTGTTCGAGGCGCGGCGTCCGAAGGACCACGCGATCATCGCCGAGATCGACGGCACCGTGCGCTTTGCCAAGGACTACAAGAACAAGCGCCGGATCGCGATCGAGCCCCTGGACGAGAGCCTGGAGCCCAAGGAATACCTGATCCCAAAGGGCAAGCATATCGCGGTCCAGGAAGGGGATGTGATCCAGAAGGGCGAATATATCATGGATGGCAACCCGGCCCCCCATGACATTCTCGCCATCATGGGGATCGAAGCGCTCGCCGTTTACTTGATCAACGAGGTGCAGGAGGTCTATCGCCTGCAGGGCGTGAAGATCAACGACAAGCACATCGAGGTTGTGGTCCGCCAGATGCTGCAGAAGATCGAGATCTCGTCCTCGGGCGAGACGACGCTTTTGGCGGGCGAACAGGTCGACCGCGCTGAGTTCGACGAGATCAACGCGCGGGCCGAGGCCGAGGGCCGCAAGCCCGCCGCAGGTGCACCGGTTCTGCTGGGCATCACCAAGGCCAGCTTGCAGACGCGGTCCTTCATCTCGGCGGCCTCGTTCCAGGAGACGACCCGTGTGCTGACCGAGGCGGCGACGCAAGGAAAGCGTGACCGTCTGGTGGGCCTGAAGGAGAACGTCATCGTCGGCCGGCTGATCCCGGCCGGCACCGGCGGCGCGACGACGCGGATCAAGCAGGTCGCGGCTGGCCGCGACAAGGCGATCCTGGCCGAGCGCGAGGCGGCGGCCGCGGCCGCAGCGGCGGCGCTTGAGGTGATCGAGGTGCCGGCCGAGGAAGAGGAAAAGACGGCGGAGCCCGCGCCGGCCACCGGCGGCGGTTTCGACGAGATCCTCTGAGCCGAACTCTGCTGCGTAAAGAATCCAAATACCCGGCGCCCCGGCGCCGGGTTTTTCGTCCCCGATTTCCACTCCCAATTGCTGGCCCCGCAAGGAACTTTCGCGTGGCGAAGCAGTGCCTTCTTAAAACGTGCCGTCAGACGCCCAAAAGCGGACGGATTCCGTTGGCCTGACGCACCCCTGCCGCGCGTTGTCTCTCCCTTGAAAAATCCCTGATTTTCGGCCTTGACCGCCAAGGGGCGCGTGAGTAAGTTCCGCCCACTTCGCGGGAGGGCTCCGGTCGGAGCCCGCTCGCGCGTGATCGTAAAGCCTGACAACCGGCATGCATGACCCGGCGTTCAGCCCGGTCCTCTGGTTTTCTGCCGCAGGGATCGCAGGCGCGTGGTGGCGCGCGGCGAATTGCGTATTCGCCTCATGGGCGCCGCGACGTGCGGGTGGCTACGAAACACGCGACGGGATGAGTGACGAGACGACGGACGAGACGAAATTGGGGTAGGCAACGATGCCGACAATTCAACAGCTGATCCGGAAGCCCCGGCAGCCACGAGTGAAAAGAAGCAAGGCCGTGCATCTGGAGGCATGTCCCCAGAAGCGCGGTGTTTGCACGCGCGTCTACACGACCACACCGAAAAAGCCGAACTCGGCTCTGCGCAAGGTCGCCAAGGTGCGCCTGACGAATGGCTACGAGGTGATCAGCTACATCCCTGGCGAGGGCCATAACCTGCAGGAGCACTCGGTGGTGCTGATCCGCGGCGGCCGCGTCAAGGACTTGCCGGGCGTGCGCTACCACATCCTGCGCGGCGTGCTCGACACCCAAGGGGTCAAGGACCGCCGCCAGCGCCGGTCGAAATACGGCGCCAAGCGTCCAAAGTAAGGAGAGACGGCGATGTCCAGACGCCACCGCGCCGAGAAACGCGAGATCCTGCCGGACGCAAAGTTCGGCGACCGCGTGGTTTCCAAGTTCATGAACAACCTCATGTATGCCGGCAAGAAGTCGGTCGCCGAGGGCATCGTCTATGGCGCGCTGGGCAAGGTCGAGGAAAAGCTCAAGCGTGAGCCGGTCGAGGTGTTCCACGAGGCGCTCGACAACGTGAAGCCCTCGGTCGAGGTCCGTTCGCGCCGCGTCGGCGGCGCCACCTACCAGGTGCCGGTCGAGGTGCGCCCCGAGCGCCGTGAGGCTTTGGCGATCCGCTGGCTGATCAAGGCCGCCCGGGACCGCAACGAGACGACCATGGAGGCGCGCCTGGCCGGCGAGCTGATGGACGCGGTGGCCAACCGCGGCACGGCGGTCAAGAAGCGTGAGGACACGCACAAGATGGCGGAGGCGAACAAGGCCTTCAGCCATTACCGATGGTAACGAGCAGCTAACCCCCGAGGACAGGACGATGGCCCGCGAATATTCGCTCGAGCGCTACCGAAACTTCGGCATCATGGCGCATATCGATGCAGGCAAAACCACCTGCACCGAGCGCATTCTGTACTACACCGGCAAAAGCCATAAGCTCGGCGAGGTGCATGACGGCGCCGCGACGATGGACTGGATGGAGCAGGAGCAGGAGCGCGGCATCACCATCACTTCGGCGGCGACCACGACCTTCTGGTTTCGCACCGAGGATGGCGAGACGCCGAACGGCGGCTACGGCAAGACGCCTGACGAGGCTCAGTTCCGCTTCAATATTATCGACACCCCGGGCCACGTTGACTTCACCATCGAGGTCGAGCGCTCGCTTGCGGTGCTGGACGGCGCTGTCTGTCTGCTGGACGCCAATGCGGGTGTCGAGCCACAGACCGAGACCGTCTGGCGTCAGGCCGACCGCTACAACGTTCCGCGCATCGTCTTCGTCAACAAAATGGACAAGATCGGCGCCGACTTCTTCAACTGCGTGAAGATGATCAAGGACCGAACGGGTGCTGTCCCGCTGCCGATCCAGATGCCGATCGGCGCCGAGAACGAGTTCGAGGGCTTGGTCAGCCTGATCACCATGCAGGAATGGGTCTGGCAGGGCGAGGATTTGGGCGCGAGCTGGGTCTGCAAGGAAATCCGCCCTGAATTGCGCGACCAGGCCGAGGCAATGCGCGCAGAAATGGTCGAGCTTGCCGTCGAGCAGGATGATGAGATCATGGAGGCCTATCTTGAAGGCCAGGAGCCTGACACCGAGACCCTGCGGCGCCTGATCCGCCAGGGCACGCTGGACCTCAGCTTCGTACCGGTGCTCTGTGGCTCGGCGTTCAAGAACAAGGGCGTGCAGCCGCTGCTGAACGCGGTCATCGACTATCTGCCGGGGCCGCTGGATGTCGCGGCCTATGTGGGCTTCAAGCCCGGCGACGATTCCGAGACCCGCGATATCGAGCGCCGGGCCGACGACAATGAGCCGTTCTCGGGCCTCGCTTTCAAGATCATGAACGACCCGTTCATGGGAACCCTGACATTTACCCGGATCTACTCCGGCAAGCTGACCAAGGGCGACCAGATCCTGAACTCGACCAAGGGCAAGCGCGAGCGTGTCGGCCGCATGGTCATGATGCACTCGAACAAGCAGGAAGAGATTACCGAAGCCTTTGCCGGCGACATCATCGCACTGGCGGGGCTGAAGGAGACAACGACCGGCGACACGCTCTGCTCGATGGACAAGTCCGTCGTGCTCGAGACCATGACCTTCCCCGAGCCGGTGATCGAGATCGCGGTCGAGCCGAAATCGAAGGCCGACCAGGAGAAGATGAGCCAGGGTCTGGCGCGGCTCGCCGCCGAGGATCCTTCGTTCCGGGTCGAGACCGACCAGGAATCGGGTCAGACCATCATGAAGGGGATGGGCGAGCTCCACCTCGACATCCTGGTCGACCGGCTGAAGCGCGAATTCAAGGTCGAGGCCAATATCGGCGCGCCGCAGGTCGCCTATCGCGAGACCGTTAGCCGCGAGATCGAGCACACCTACACGCACAAGAAGCAGACTGGCGGCTCGGGCCAGTTCGCCGAGGTGAAGCTGATCATCAGCCCGACCGTGCCCGGCGAGGGTTACTCGTTCGAAAGCCAAATCGTCGGCGGCGTGGTGCCGAAGGAATACATTCCGGGCGTCGAGAAGGGCATCCGGTCGGTCATGGATTCAGGTCCGCTCGCGGGCTTCCCGGTGATCGACTTCAAGGTCGCGCTGATCGACGGCAAGTTCCACGATGTCGATTCGTCGGTCATGGCCTTCGAACAGGCCGCGCGCATGTGCATGCGCGAGGGCATGAAGAAGGCGGGCGCCAAGCTGCTCGAGCCGATCATGAAGGTCGAGGTGGTGACCCCCGAGGAATATACCGGCGGCATCATCGGTGACCTCACCAGCCGGCGTGGTCAGGTGCAGGGGCAGGAGAGCCGCGGCAACGCGATCGTCATCAACGCGTTCGTGCCGCTGGCCAACATGTTCGGCTACATCAACACCCTGCGCTCGATGTCGTCGGGCCGCGCGCAGTTCACCATGCAGTTCGATCACTACGATCCGGTGCCGTCGAACATCTCGGAAGAAATTCAGGCGAAATACGCGTGACGCGCGGGCAACGCGCGACGCTGAAGGGACAAGAAGGAGGCCACCATGGCGAAGGAAAAGTTCGAGCGGAATAAGCCGCATGTGAATGTTGGGACGATCGGTCATGTTGACCACGGCAAGACGACGCTGACGGCTGCGATCACCAAGCAGTACGGCGAGTTCAAGG
>Ga0224508_10000839_pt1 | contig 28581 bp, 22 predicted proteins | sample SF_Jan12_sed_USG_4_FD_170157 | JGI IMG/M metagenome (GOLD analysis project Ga0224508, IMG submission 170157) | Sediment microbial communities from San Francisco Bay, California, United States - SF_Jan12_sed_USGS_21 | ecosystem: Environmental > Aquatic > Marine > Sediment | place: USA...
GAGAATTGTTGTCACAACGTCAATTTATATGGCGATGAGGCCACCGGCCTCTTTCCCGTGCCTTATGATTTCGACATAACCGGCATGGTCAACGCGCCGTACGCGTCACCAAATCCGCGTTTTAACCTGCGCAACATTCGCCAACGCCTTTACCGTGGACGCTGCAGCACCAACCAACATATTCCGGCGACGCTGCAGTTAATCGCCAATTCCAAGTCCGCGCTCTACGAGCTGGTCGAGGGTCAGGAACAACTGGACTCTTCGAGCCGCAAGAATATGCGGTCGTATTTAAATTCATTCTTCAAGATTGTCGAAAACCCGAAGACCCTCGACAAAAAAATTATTCAGGCGTGTTCGGGCTCGCGACCGCGGTGACGTCCTCATCCGATAGCAGCCATTCGGCGACTATCTTCGACACGCGCGGATGAATGTAATAACCGATTGAGCTGTGCGGGTTCGATTTTCCGTATCGGACGGCGTGATTGTAAATCATGTAATCGTTAACAACGCTGACGGCACGCTCACGCATCATTTTCTTGAAGTCATCAGCGACCGTATTATCGTGGCACGTATAATCGTCTTCGGCAGCAACGTTTTGCCAGGAGATGACATTCGTCGGAAACCGTGAGATACCGTCTTGCCGCGCACCGAGGAGACGCTTACGTAACTTCGCGTCTCCCAACGGTGTGCCCAGAGTCAGCCAGAGATCAACCTTGGCGCCATCCACGAGCTCACTGTAATTTTCGTCATGCGACAACTCCCACATCGCATCCCATGCAATCGCGCTGCCGGTTCCGTGGGTAATCAATAATACTTGATCGCCGTCGGCAAGCAGGCCGGCGAGCTTCATTCGAACACGCTCGCGAGCCCGGTCAGCGTAGTCGGAGTTGCCAGTGAGATATTCGGCAAAGTCTTTAGAATTACGTGCGCACAGCCACATCCAAAGTCCGAGCGCGCCGAGAAGAGTCACAGACACGGCCACGGCGAACTCGGCAAGCGCCGATTTGCCGGGTAGACGGTCATACTGTCGAATACCAAAACGCTTGCGTTCCCGAATCTCGCGAAGTGCTTTCAGAGCGTTCTTGCGGTCTCCAATGTCGAGTTGTTCGTCGTAGTAACCGCCAAGCGATGTCAGCAAATCGTTGCTTAGGTCGCCGTAGTAAACGAGATCGCACTGCACGCTGTCGTAAACATGTACGCTATCCGGGAAGTCGCGCTCGAGACCGGCGCGCAACGCCGACGACGTTAGCTCCATCAGCGCTTCAGGCGACGGTTTGAAACCACGGCCATGCACGCAAAGTATGCTGCGACGCCCACTCAACGTAGCCTGCTTCAGCTTAGTCTCCATCGCCTAGTAGTCGTCTTCGCCATAATCTCGGCGAGTTATCATCGTCAGGAAGGGTCCGGCAAGGGTCTTGCCATATTCCAATCGCCAGATGATTAACGTTGCCATAACGAACGTAAATGAAATGACGCCGGCGATAGCAACGGCGCCAATACCACATGCAAGGCCAATGCCAATCGCGACGAAAATATACATCGCATCAGACGGTTGATTCAGCGTAAATCGAAAACGTACGGCCGCAACTACGCCAGCCAGACTAAATGCTAGCGCCAGGCTATTCAATACGATCATCGAGATGCCGGTAACGACAATCGGCAGGATCATGATGGTTTGCAAAAACGACTGATCGATACGGCTCTGGCGACTGGTAATAAAGTACGCCCAGGATACCGGAACCGTAAAGATGATCGCGCCGATGCTCGACAACAGCAGCCGGATCGGGCCCGTTGCTGACAGCAGGGATCGTTGGACGTTGGTGTACACAGGCTCGAAGGAATCCACGTTTGACGACGCAAGATCTTCGACGCCGCCGATCGGCAGGTAGCGTTCGAGCCCAGGGAAACGCGAGGTGAGATACAGCAATAGCCCGGCCCAAAAACCGTAGTACGCCAGTATCAGCATTAGCGGTATCAGCAAACCGCCCGACTTGCGCATTGCGCCCTCCCATAGTGATTATTGCGAATTGGCGGTGTCTTTTCAGCACCGGCATGAAGAGTATCGCAAACAACGCTCGCGTGCCTATGCGGGTCGCTAATGGTAGGCTATGCCGCGATTTGTAAGCAATTTGTCCTTGAGAATGACTGCCAACACGCAATTGCTCGGCATCAGCAACGCTATCGTCGATATCCTCGCGCATGTCGATCAGGACTTTATTGATCAGATCGGCGCCGTGACCGGCGCGATGAATCTGATCGACGAAGACAGAGCGCGCGACATATACGAAAAAATGGGGCCTGCCACGGAAATTTCGGGTGGCTCCGTTGCCAATACCGTTGCTGGCTTCGCCAACATGGGTGGCAGCGCGGCATTTATTGGCCACGTTCGCAAAGATCAGCTCGGCGAGATATTCAACCACGATATGCGCACGCTCGGCGTCGACATCCGCCTGGAACCGGCGAAGATCGGTGTGCCAACGGGCCGTAGCTACATTTTGATCACGCCTGACGGGCAACGCACGATGAACACCTATCTCGGTTCCTGTACCGAACTCGGCATCGCCGACATCACTGTCGACACAGTTGGCGAACCGAAAGCCATATTGCTGGAAGGCTACGTTTGGGATGTTGCTGAGGGCCCGGCACTTGTGCGCAAAGCAATGAACATTGCGGCCGACATCGGTGCGAGCGTCGCACTGTCATTGTCGGACTCTCACTGTGTCGATCGGCATCGTGAATCGTTTCTCGAAGCGGTGAAAAGCGGCGTACATATCGTCATCGCGGACGATGACGAGATTGGCGCACTCATGCAGACCGACACATTTGAGGATTCCGTAGCCGCAGTTGCCGAGTACGACAATCTTTTTGTGTTGACGCGCTCCGAAAGAGGCTCGGTCATCGTTCATCGCGACAAACATGTTGTGCAGGAAGCGACGCCGGTCGATAAAGTCGTCGATTCGACAGGCGCTGGTGACGCCTATTGCGCTGGCTTTTTGTATGGTTGGGCGAACGATTGGCCACTTGATGAGTGCGCGCTCATTGGTACGTATTGTGCGACCCGTGTAATTCAGCAACTCGGCGCACGCATAGAGCCGGGGCTGCTCGACGATTATTCGCCAGGCGTGTCGGACTCGGCAGACTCGTAGCTGTCGTCTGGCACGATGCCGTCGGGATACTTCAGATAATGGTATCGCTCCCTGATTTCCGCAACCCACGGTAATTCACGAGCTTGTCGCTTTTGATACGTGCACGTAACGATGTACTGGTCGAATTGCTGAAACTTGTACTGGCTACCGACGTTCGGATCGTCGATTACCTTCGAGCAATCACCGCTTCGCAATACTGTTCGGCCAAGCTGATCTTTTTCGACGTTCTCCCAGATCGGCTTCGGGCCCGAATGCGTTGGCGGTTGATAGCGTCCGGCGAACTCACGGCGTTTTGCGTCTAGCAGCGGATTGACACTCAGCGGGTTTTCAAGACCGTCAAGAAATTCTTTAATCGCCTCGGCGCTGGCTGTTTCCAGGTCGACTATCTGCGTTTCTGCAACGACCGGCACGACGTCCGCGGGCGGCGCTACCTCCACTGAGTCTACGCGTTCGACATCGGCCGACCCCGGCCGCTGCACGATCGGTGTGACGACCTGTTCGACCGGCGTAGATTCCGGTCGCACTTCAACAGGCTCGACGTGGGGGCTCGGTGCTGGCTGCCGCTCTTGCGGCAATTCCTCGGCAGATGGATCTCGCACGATTTGGACGAGAAGTTCAACGATCGGCGCAAAATCAGGGATTATCGGTAGGCGCAACAAGCTCAGCGCCGTCGCAATAAACAACGTCGCGAACAGCATACTGATGGACAATCGCTGCTCGCGGCCGTCGTCCCATTCAAGCCACCCCAGCGGGGCCTGCAATTGCATCTGCACCTCTCAAAAGCGTAGATGCGCGTCCGGCAGAAGTCGTCGCGATATTGTGCCCGGCGTTAGGTACCGATTGGATGCCAGGTCGTTTTTACTTCCTGCGTATCGCGAATCAGATAAGGGTTCGCCGTCTGGTCCGACAGCCAGTCCATTCGGCGTCGCGAAATGACACGCTTGATATTGTCAGCCGCCAGATCCTGAACCGTTGCCGCAACCTTCCGGCTGCCGTCGCAAAACGCGATCGCATTAACGTCCATATGCGATGCAAATTGTTCTGTCAGCTCCGAGCGCAAACCGGTCAGAATGTTGACGACGCCGGCCGGCACATCGGACGCATGCAAGACTTCGGCGAAGCTCACAGCGCACAGTGGCTGTTGTTCGGAGGCAAGCACGACGCAGGTGTTGCCGCCGACCATGGCCGGTGCGATGTTCGAGACGATGCCGATTAGGCCGCTGTCGTCTGGCGCGATGATCGAGATGACGCCCATCGGCTCAAGCACCGAAAAATTAAAATGCGACGATGCAACAGGATTGACTGCGCTAAAAACTTGTTGGTACTTGTCAGCCCAGCCGGCATAGTAAATGAGTCTGTCGATCGACGCCTCGACCTCTTTTTGCGCATGCCGTTGCGTATTGCCCTGCAAGACCAGTTCTGCGACGAACTGTTCGCTGCGGCCCTCGAGCATCTCGGCGATGCGATATAGAATCTGGCCGCGCAGATAAGCGCTAGCGTTAGCCCAAGCACGTTGCGCTTTGCGCGCGGCGACAACCGAGTTGCGGAAATCCTTGCGACTACTGCGACATATGTTCGCAATAACGGTGCCTTTACCGTCTTCAAGCGTGAAATAGCGCCCAGATTCTGTGCGCGGAAATTTGCCGTCAATGTAAATCTTGTACGTCTTGGCGACGGCCAGGCGCTGCTTGGCTTTGTCGGCTGCGGCCATCCTCACACTCCTAATTTCACGTAGGCATCGAGGCCGTGCAGACCGCCCTCGCGGCCCACACCCGATTCCTTATAGCCGCCGAACGGCGATGACGGATCGAACTTGTTGAACGTGTTAGCCCAGACGACACCAGCGCGAACACTTTGCGTCATCTTGAAAATCTTTGCGCCCTTGTCAGTCCAGACGCCTCCCGACAGTCCGTACGGCGTGTTATTCGCCTTCGATAAGGCCTCGTCAAATGTTCGAAACGTTTGTATTGCCAATACTGGACCAAAAATCTCTTCCTGGACGACGCGATTCGATTGCGATACGCCGGTGAAAATTGTCGGTCGGCACCAGTAACCAGTCTCCGGGACCGAGCACGAGCTTTGATGCATCGTACCGCCTTCCTGTTGACCAATCTCAAGATACGATTGAATTTTTTCGAGCTGCATCGACGAGTTTATCGCGCCAATGTCCGTATTTTTGTCGAGCGGATCGCCAACAATCAACGTCTCCATGCGGTCTTTTAATTTTTGAATGACTTCTTCGGCTACCGCTTCCTGCACAAATAGTCGCGATCCAGCGCAACAGACATGTCCCTGATTGAAGAAGATACCGTTAACGATGCCCTCGACTGCCTGATCGATCGCCGCATCGGCGAATATGATGTTCGCGGCCTTGCCGCCAAGCTCAAGCGTGTACTTCTTATTCGTGCCAGCGAGCGCCTTTTGAATAATACGGCCGACGCCGGTGGAACCGGTAAACGCGACTTTGTCGACGCCAGGATGGTTGACGATGGCCGCACCGGTATCACCGGCGCCTGTGATGATGTTAACGACGCCCGGAGGCAAGTCTGCATCGGCTATGACCTCGGCGAGCTTCAGTGCCGTTAGCGGCGTCGTCTCGGCGGGCTTTAATACGGCGGTGTTACCACAGGCCAACGCGGGCGCTAGCTTCCAAGCGGCCATCAGCAGCGGGAAATTCCACGGAATGACCTGTCCGGCGACGCCAAGCGATTTTGCCTTGCGGCCCGGGAACGCATACTCGAGCTTATCGGCCCAACCTGCGTAATAGAAAAAATGTGCGGCAGCGAGTGGCACGTCGACGTCGCGCGACTCACGAATGGGCTTACCCCCATCCAGCGATTCGATCGCGGCAAATTCGCGCGCACGCTCCTGCATGATGCGCGCGATGCGAAAAATATACTTGCCGCGCTCGCTCGCTTTCATTCGACCCCACGGACCGGTGTAGGCCTTGCGCGCGGCTTTTACCGCTTTGTCGACGTCCAGCTCACTCGCCTGGGCGACACGTGCCAATTTCTCTTCGGTCGCGGGATTGATCGTGTCGAACGTACGGCCTTTTTCCGCGGCGACAAACTTGCCACCGATATACAGTCCATAGCGTTTTTTTGCCCGAATGTGCTCGACGCCCTCAGGCGCAGGGTCGTATTCCCAGCCGCCATCGAATGCGAGTTTGTTTTCCGGAGTCGCCATTGCTAATCCTTCGAAAAGTAGTCGGAGGACTGATACACGCCCGTCGACTGTTTCATGAGCTGCATCAGCACGTCGTTCGCCAACGAACTTGCACCGAATCGGAACCACTCAGGCGTCATCCATGCCATGCCCAGCGTCTCGCGTAACATGACGAGGTAGTGCACGGCCAGTTTCGCCTTCGAAATTCCGCCCGCCGGCTTCATTCCAACCATGCGTCCTGTCTGATAATAATAGTCCTTTATGGCCTGCAGCATGACCAGCGTCACCTGCATCGTCGCAGCCGGTTGAATCTTGCCCGTCGACGTCTTTATGAAGTCGGCGCCCGCGTGCATAGCAAGGACGCTCGCGCGACGTACGCGATCGAGCGTGCCGAGCTCGCCGGTCTCGAGAATAACCTTCAAGTGCGCATCGCCGCAGGCCTCTTTAACCGCGGTGATCTCATCGAAGACGTAGCCGTATTCACCGGCGAGAAATGCTCCGCGCGAAATCACCATGTCGATTTCATTAGCGCCGGCATCGACTGCCATGCGCGCATCGTCGAGCTTCACGTCGAGCGACGACATGCCACTTGGGAACGCCGTTGCGACCGATGCGATATTTATGTCATGGCCTTCGAGCGCCTGTTTCGCGACGCCAACCATCGTTGGATACACGCAGACGGCCGCAACGTGCGGCAGATCCGGCAATGCGTCGTGCAGATGAATCGCCTTTTGACACAAATGGCGAACTTTGCCTGGCGTGTCTTGGCCTTCCAAGGTCGTCAGGTCGATCATGCTCAGGATCATTTTCAAAGCTTCAACCTTCGAGGCTTTTTTTATCGATCGCGTTTGAAAGCGCGCCACTCGTTCACTAACGCCAACCTCATCCACGGCCGGCACCCGGCTAAGGTCCGGAAAGGCTTTTGAGGTTTTTAAAGCAGTAACACTCATGCGTTTTCGTCCGCGGTTCTCATCAGGCCATCGCGGCTGCGACGGCAACGTTGATCATTTCGTCAAACGTCGTCTCACGTTCGTCGGAACTGAGCGCATCACCGCTTGGTATGTCGTCGCTAACTGTGCAGATCACCAATGCCTCGACGTCATGCTCGGCGGCGATCGTGTACATTCCGGCCGCTTCCATTTCGACGCCGTAGACATTGTACTTCGCCAGCGTCTCGAACAGTTCCGGATCCGGCGTATAAAAAAGGTCCGCCGAGAAAATATTGCCGACGTGATAACGCACGTTTTGCGACTCTGCGGCAGCGACAGCTTTATTCACCAGATCGAAACTCCCGAGTGCCGCCAAGTCATAGCCGCCGAATCGAATGCGATTGACGTTTGAATCCGTCGATGCACCCTGCGCGATGATTATGTCGCGCAGCTTCACGTCCGGGTGCGACGTGCCACAACTACCGACGCGCATTACACATTTGACGCCGTAAGACTCGATCAGTTCGGTCGTGTAGATCGACACAGACGGAATTCCCATGCCATGCGACATCACCGATATCGAGCGACCTTTGTACTCGCCGGTGTAGCCCCACATATTGCGTACGTCAGTCACGCGGCGCACATTGTCGAACCATTTTTCGGCAATGTATTTCGCGCGTAGCGGATCGCCGGGCATCAGCACTGTCTCGGCGAAATCGCCGGGTGCCGCGTTCATGTGTTTGGTTGCCATGCTTTGCCTTTTCGGGCTCGTTATTGCGGCCGCGCTACCATTTATTTTGTGACGACATGCCCCCGTCGATGACGAGGTTGACGCCCGTGATCCAGCGTGCCGCGGGGCTTAACAGGAACAATACCGCGTCGGCGACGTCTTTGGGAGTCCCGAGGCGCTGTAACGGAACCTTTGCCTGCCAGCGTTCAACGCCTTCCGGCCAGTCGCTTTGGAGATCGTCGCGATCAATCAGCCCGGGCGAGACGGCGTTGACCCGGATGCTGTCCGCACCATATTCGAGCGCGCAGGCGCGCGTGAACATCAACAGGCCGGCTTTGCTGCTCGCGTAATGTGCATGGCCGACGGCCGGATCTATTCCCTCTATCGACGCGATGTTGACGATCGCACCACCGCTCGACGCCGCACGCCAGCCGAGTGCCGCACGTTGCGTCACCAGAAATGCACTTTCAAGGTTGCTCGCCTGGATCGCTCGCCAGTCGTCGATAGACATGTCTGCCAGAGGCTGCACCGGCTGTGTCGCCGCATTGTTTACGACGAAGTCGGGTTTTTGCTGCGCGAATATTTCGTCGACCGCCAACTCATCCGCCAGATTCCCGCGAACAATCTCACCACTGCCGATCTGGTCGATCAGGCGCCGAGCCGCAGCCTCATTTTCGTGACAATGCGCAATAATGTGCGCGCCGGCTTCGGCAAGGCGTCCCGCGATGCCCTGGCCAAGGTTGCCACTGGCGCCGGTCACCAGCACGGCTTTACCGTCGAGATTCAGGAGTTCGCTTGCCGGGGGTGCGTCGCTCATTTGCGCTATTGTCCTCTTATGGTAAACGAATCGAAACCGACAGCCGAAGTATGGAGCGACGAGCGCTGCTTCATCACGGAACTGCTGAACGATTCCGCATTGCCGGACGTGTCGGTTGCGCGCACACGCGTTGAGCCGGGCGTGACGACCGAATTACATGCACTGTCGGTGATCGAGTGGTATCTGATTGAATCCGGGCATGGACTGATGCGGGTCGGCCACGACAAGCCTTATCCAGTCGGCCCGGGCGATACGATCCACATACCGGCATGCTGTGAACAAAACATTACGAATACGGCAGATGTCGATTTGTTGTTTTTGTGCGTCTGCGTACCGCGATTTACCGCAGCGGTGTACACGTCGTTGGAATAGCGGCGGCGCCATAGCGGCGTTATACTTCGCTCACAGCTTACCAGGAGAATCCGCTATGTGTGGTCAAAACGCAACACGAATTACGAAATGCAACCAGCTGCCGGCAACGTTACTGGCCGGTGCTTCGATTGCGCTCAGCCTCGCTGCAGTTCCGGCTCTCGCACAGTCGGAGATCGTACTCGAAGAAATCACGGTAACGGCGCAAAAGCGTGAAGAAGCACTGCAAGACGTGCCGATTTCCGTCGCAACGATGTCCGGCGATCGATACGACGTGCTGTTTTCCGGCAGCGAGGACGTTCTCGCGCTATCGGGTCGCGTACCGGGCCTGTACGCCGAATCGTCGAACGGTCGTGCCGCGCCACGCTTCTATGTTCGCGGACTGGGCAATGTCGATTTCGATCTTGCGGCCTCACAGCCGGTGTCGATCGTCATGGATGAGGTGGTCATGGAAAACGTCGTGTTAAAAAGTTTTCCGCTGTTTGACATGCAACAGGTCGAGGTTATTCGCGGGCCGCAGGGCACGCTGTTCGGCCGCAACACGACGGCCGGCATCATCAAATTCAACACGGTACGACCGTCACACGAGACCTCCGGTTACGCGAAAGGATCGTGGGCCAAACATGACACGATCAATATCGAAGGCGCTGTCGGCGGTAGCCTAATTGATGGCGAGTTAGCCGCACGTGTGTCTGTGCTTAAGCGCAGCCGCGACAATTGGGTCACGAATGGATTCACCGGCGTGGAATCGCTCGGCGAATTTGACGAAGCGGCAGGCCGGATTCAGCTCGATTGGACGCCGAACGATCAATTCAGCGCACTGCTGAGCTATCAGCGGCGAGACCTTGACGGCACGTCTGCGCTCTTCCGTGCGAATATCTTCGATACAGGCTCGAACCAACTAAACAACAACTATGACCGTGAGACCGTTTATTACGACGGCGGCGACGACAACCCGCAAGGTTACGATTCCACCGGTATAACGCTGAACCTGCAGTGGGATTTTGACGAAGTCAGCGTAATCTCGATCACGTCGTGGCAAGACTCGGATGGCTCCAGTCGCGGCGACATCGACGGCGGCGTAGTCGATTTCACGAACAGCGTGCCAATTCCTCCGGGCATCGACTTTGATCCGAATGGGCTTGGAGGTATTGCGACGACATTTCCCGGAACGATCGCTTTCCCGTCGGTGTCAGAAGACGGCGCGGATACGGATCAGTTCACGCAGGAATTTCGTATCGCCAGTCAGACCGATGGCCCGCTTAGCTGGCAGCTTGGCGCGTTCTATTTCGACTCGGACCTCGTTGTCACGACGGAGTCGTTTGCATCATTCGGTTTCGTTTCCCGCCAAGACACGAAAATTCAACAGCAGAACAAGACCTGGGCCGTCTTTGGTCAAGCGTCGTACGACGTCACCGATCGCATGACGCTGACAGCGGGCGTGCGCCATACCGACGACGAGAAAGACTTCCAGACCTTGCAATTCAGCCAGCTCTGGCTGGACCTTGGTATTCCGACCTTTCTTGCTGACCCGATCAACGTGGACGATAACCAGTTGAGCTGGGAAGTTAGCGCCAATTTCGCCGCGTCGGACAGCTCGAGTCTATATGTGCGCTATGCCGATGGTTTCCGCGCGCAGACCATTCAAGGCCGTGACGTTGCGTTTCTGGGGGCACCAACCGTCGCGGTGCCCGAGACGATCAATTCAGTCGAAGCCGGCTACAAAGCCGAACTGGCAAACAATCGCGTGCGCCTGAACATCGGCGCGTTTTGGTACGAAGTCGACGACATGCAGCTGTCAATTATCGGCGGCGCGTCAAATACCAATCAGGTTATCAATGCGAACAAAGGTGAGGCGACGGGTTTCGAAATCGACGCCGAATTTTTAGTAACCGAGAACTTCCTGGTGACAGCCGGCGTGGGCTTCAATGATACCGAGCTGAAAGATTCAACGCTGGCGACGGTGCCTTGCGGTTCCGGAATTTGCACGCCGACCGATCCGGTCGATCCTACCGACGCGGCTCGCGTGTTGCTGGACGGCAATCCATTCCCGAATTCGCCGGAATCCACCTACAACCTGACGCTGCGTTACGGCTTTCCGATGGGCAACGACGCCGAATTATACTTCTTTACGGACTGGGTCTGGTACGGCGAGAAAAACATATTCCTGTACGAGGCTGTAGAGTTCGAAACCGACTCTCAGTTCGAAGGTGGGGTACGCGTCGGTTATAAAAACTACGAGACCGGCTGGGAAGTTGCAGCGTTCGGCCGCAACATCACCGATGAAGACAATGTACTTGGTGCAATCGACTTCAACAATAACACGGGCTTCGTCAACGAGCCGGCGACCTGGGGCGTCGAAGTCGCTTACGAATTCGGTGACTAGTGCCGTCACTCACACGTTCTAATCAGAAGCCCGGCCTAATTCCGGGCTTCTTTTTGCTTTTGATTCTGTGCGCCTGCGAACAGCCGGAAGACACGACGGGTAGCACTGCCAGTGCCGGGCAGCCAGCAAAGCTCACGATCCCCGGCAACCTGGAAGACACCGACATCGCAGAAGCCAGCGGCATCGTGTTCTCGCACCGCGTGCCGGATCTTTTGTGGGCGCACAACGACAGTGGCGCCAAGGCGCGCCTGTATGCGTTCGACTCGCGCGGCAAGTCGCGCGGTCGATTGAAACTGAAACGCGCCGACAACAAAGATTGGGAAGACATTACTGCGTTTTCGATGGGCGAACGTGCATACCTGTTAGTCGCCGATATTGGCGACAACGACGCCCGACGGAAGCATGTCACGCTGTACATAGTCGAAGAACCCGATCTCGAAAAAGACGACCGGCAGGAACAGCGCCCTGAATGGCAAATCGATTTTCGCTACCCGAACGGCCCGCACGACGCCGAGGCAGCAGCAATCGACATCGACAACGAACGCGTATTGATACTGACCAAGCGCGACTTGCCGCCATTGCTGTTCGAAGTACCGTTAACTCGTGAACAAGATGACACAGTCGAGGCTCGCTTGTTGTCCAGCGTGACAACGCTACCGCAGCCCAGTCGTCGGGATGCCGAGTTTGCGCCGAAAACGGGCGACTGGCACTGGCAGCCAACGTCGATGGACATCGCGCGTGATGGCTCGGCGCTGGTCATTTTGACGTACAGCGCCGTTTATTATTATTCGCGACTCGATGACGAAGATTGGACGTCTGCATTGCAACGCTCGCCGCTGGCATTCGACATTAGCAATATTCGCAACGCTGAGGCGATTGCATTCAGCCCCGATGGCCGATCAATATTTGTTACTGTCGAAAAAAAGCGCGCGCCGCTAATACGTATTGACCTGCTAGGAGCAATGCAACAATGAGCACGACGCAAATCGTTTCACACTCGATTGCACTCGCATGCCTTAGCTGTCTCGTCGCATGCGCCGATGACAAGCAAGCCGAAACTGTTGATCCGGATCGCAGCGTGACGATTATGACGTTCAACGTCGAAAACCTGTTCGACAACGTCAACGATTCGGGAAAAAATGACGAAACGTACTTGTCGATCGCGGCCAAGCAAAACGACAATCACATCGCGAAGTGCAACACGATCGAGGTCGAGCGGTGGCGCAACGATTGTCTGAACCTTGATTGGAGCGACGACATCATCGAATTCAAGCTCAGCGTGCTAGCCGAAACTATCAAGCAGGTCGAGGGCGGCGCTGACATTATTGCGTTTCAGGAAGTCGAGAACGAGCGGATCCTGAATCGTCTCGCCGATGAGTATCTCGCCGGGCTCGGATACAGTGCTGCGATTCTGATCGAAGGCCAGGACCTTCGCGGCATCGATGTCGCTTTCCTGTCCAAGCTGCCGCTCGTCGGCGAACCGGAGTTACACGCGTTGGCGTTTGATGATTTTCCGGAACGCGGAGGCGACACGCGTGGTGTCCTCGAGGCGACCTTCCAGCTGCCCGACGGCTCCAAGCTCACGGGTTTTGCCGTCCATTTCCCGGCGCCGTTTCATCCGACCGAGATGCGCATTGCCGCCTATCAGCATCTCGCGTCGCTACGTAATTCTTTACCCGATGAACACTCGGTATTTGCGGCGGGCGATTTCAACACGACGAGCGCTGAGAATGAACAGACAGGCATACTCGAGCGGCTCGCCCGACCACACTGGGTCATCGCCCATGAGATTGCCCTGCAACCGGGTTGCGAACACTGCCGCGGTACGCAGTACTACGCGCGCGATGACAGTTGGTCGTTTCTCGACATGATCCTGTGGTCACCCGCGCGTGGCGAAAATACAACATGGCAAATTCGCGCGGATTCGACCCGGGTAATGAACCGGACGGAGCGCCAAGTCAGTGCCGATGGGACCCCGGAGCGTTTCAACGGCATCCGCCGTATCGGCGTGTCCGACCATTGGCCATTGCTGACGAGCATTGAACCAACTGAAAAACAATAGCTTGTAGCAGGCTTGTAAGCTGAAATCTCGAATCGGCCCGGACGCCCACCGAGCGGACCTCGATATCGCGGCCAAAGGGCCGCTCAAACCCTTATTGCGCAAGCTTTTTCGCTGCGTTAGATTCTATTGAAAGTGTTGCGGCCGAACGTCGGCGAGAATGGGCTGAGAATTGGTCTAAACGCAACAATAACGAGGCTGCACTCGGTGGTCACATTCGCGACCTATGATCTGTCTCTCATCAAAACTCGCGGGGATGAAAATGAACCCAAGACATCAAACTCTCGACCTACGCCTGCAGTCGTTACTCGTCGGTAGCGTTGCCGTTTTGACCGCCGTACTGATGCTGGCTCTGCCTGTTGCAGCAAACGCACAGGAAACGACGTCTGGAATTCGCGGATACGTCACGGCACCGAACGGTCAGCCTGCCGCCGGTGTATCCGTCACTGTCACAGATACCCGCACTAGCCGCAGAAAGTCTACGACAACCAGCGCATCCGGCCGATTCACGTTCGGCGAGTTAGCCGTAGGGGGGCCGTATACCGTTTCCATGGAATCGTCCGCCTATGCGGAACACAACATTACCGACGTGGTTCTCACGCTAGGCGAAACCTTCGAATTTAGCGTCACGCTTGCAGAAGCGTCAGTCGACGAAATCACCGTGACGGCTACAGCAATGGAAACCGTTCAGGTTGCCGTTGGTCCGTCGACGTCATTTAATTTTGATGAGCTGCAGAATCTGCCAACGATCAATCGCGATGTCCGCGACATCATTCGTGCCGACCCACGAGTCTACGTCGACATTGCTGATGTCGGTTCTGTGCAATGCGTTGGCGCTAATCCGCGTTTTAACAGTCTGACCGTCGACGGTATCAAGCTCAATGACAATTTCGGCTTGAACAGGTCTGGCTTCCCGACGCAACGCCAACCTTTTCCTTACGATGCAATCCAGAATGTATCGCTCGAACTGTCTCCGTACGACGTTCAATACGGTGGTTTCACGGCTTGCAATATCAATGCTGTCACAAGATCGGGCAGTAACGAATTTTCGGGCCGCGTTTGGCTCGACTACACCGACGACAGTTTGGTCGGCGATAAGCTCGAAGGAGACAGCCTTCCGGTCGGAGATTTCGATGAAACTCGCTGGGGTGTGTCGTTCGGTGGGCCTATTTTGCGCGACAAATTGTTTTTCTTTGCAGCCTACGAAAAAGCAGATGGCGCAGATACGTATGAACGTTGTGCCGGCGATCAGTCGTGTGGCACGCCGGTGCTCGGCGTCTCGCAAGCACAACTCGACCGTATTGCGACTATTGCCCAAACCGTTTACGGATACAATCCGGGCACGCCCATATTGAGCGCACCAAATGAGGACGAGAAATTCCTGGCTCGGTTCGATTGGAACATAAACGACAACCACAATGTCGCGTTCACGTACAACTACAATGAAGGTTTCAACATTGTAGAGTCGGATGGTGACGCGGATGAATTTGAATTTTCCAATCACTTCTACTCACGCGGCGCGGAGCTCAACTCATACACAGCGCAGTTGTTCTCAGACTGGACAGACAATTTCAGTACTGAGGTTAGAGTTGCATACGCGGAACTCGATGCCACTGTAAAAACGCAAAATGAGCAGGATTTTGGCGAAGTACAGATTGAAACCTATTTTGACGGCGACGGCGATGGCGATCTGGATCGCGCGCTCGTCTATCTCGGCGGCGACGATTCGAGGCAGTCGAACAACCTCGACTACGACACCACAAATATGAAGTTCGCCGGTACTTACACCCAAGGTGATCATGAGATCTCCGGTGGCTTCGAGCGCGAAGAGATCGATATTTTCAATCTGTTCCTGCAACACACGATTGGTGAGTACCGATTCGATGAGAACAGAACGGACTTAAATGGAAACTCAGTCGGCTGCAGCAGCAACCCGACGTGGAGTCCGAGCGGTTGTATCGATCAATTCGAGGCCCTCAGCCCCGACGATATCTACTACGGAAATGCGGCGCCGTCGTTGGATCCGAACGATGCGGCGGCACTGTTCAAATCCGCGGTCAACACAGTGTACCTGCAAGATGAGTTCACGCTCACCCATCTCGATCTGACGATCGTCGCAGGCCTGCGTTACGACTGGTGGGAAAGTGACGATTTGCCGCGCGAGAACTCCAATTTCGTCTCCCGCGCCGGCTTTACTAATTCGAAGAACTTCGATGGCGAATCGTTGCTGCAGCCACGCGTCGGATTCAATTGGGACTTTTCGGACACGCTGAGTTTTCGTGGCGGCGTCGGCTTGTACTCGGGGGGCAATCCGAACGTATGGCTCGGCAACAATTACCAAAACGACGGCTTCACCCAGGTACAAGCACGCGAAGGGGACGGTGGCGTTCAAAACCTCAATACCGATCCCGCCCAAGACCTGAGCACTATTCCACTCGGACTCTCCGGAAGCGGTCAGCCGATATTTGACGCGCCGCAATCAATGATCCAATTTGTTGCAGGCGGCTCGGGAAATACGGGTGTCAACTCGATCGACCCGAACTTTAAAATCCCGTCCAACTGGAAGTTTTCACTCGGTGGCACTTGGGCGTTCGATACAGCGTGGATCGGCAACGATTACATATTTTCCGCCGACGTCGTTTGGTCACAAGCGGAAGATTCGGCCGTTATCGTCGACGATACGCTGGTCCAGATCGGCACCGCGCCCGACGGTCGACCGATATATTTCCCGACAGACAAGTCCATCCCAAGCTGTGCGGCGGACCCACTGTCCGATCCAGGAGGATGTGATCGTCTGTTCAATGGTGACTACATACTTACAAACGTTCAGGGCAGCGATGCTGAGTCATTCAGCTTCGCAGGAACTCTGAGCAAGTCCTATGATTGGGGTCTTGACTGGACGTTTGGCTACGCCTATACGGAAGCCGATGACGTAAGTCCGATGACCAGTTCAGTCGCGTTCTCGAATTACTTCCTCACGGCCAACTCCGACTCAAATAATCCGGGCCTGTCGCGTTCGAATTACGAAATACCCAATCGTTTTATTTTGCGACTGGGTTACGAGAATGAGTTTTTCGGCGATAACAAAACACGATTCTCGTTGGTAGGAAGTCGTAACGAGGGCCGTCCTTTCAGTTACACATTCTTCGAACAAGGGATGTTTTTTGTTGGGCCTTTCTTCAATCCAGATGATGACCGCAGTCTGTTGTACATGCCAAGCGGCCCGAACGATCCGAACGTCGTATTCGATCCGGGTTTTGATCAAGCTGCATTTTTTGAATTTGCGGAGTCGGTTGATCTAACCAAGCATGGCGGTTCGATTGTGCCGCGCAACTCGAATCGTGGCAGCTGGTGGACCAAGGTAGATGTTCGCGTAAGCCAGGAAATTCCCGGATTTTCGGACAATCAAAAAGGAACTGTCTATTTCGTCGTTGAGAACATTGGCAACCTGATCAATGACGACTGGGGCGTACTCTACGAACGCAGCTTCCCGCGCACTGCGCCGATTGTTGATGCCAGTCTTAATGCCAGTAATCAGTACGTGTTTAATGAATTCATATCGCAAGATCAAAGCCGTTCTGCCAAGGCATCGGTCTGGAAGATACGCTTTGGGCTGAACTACAACTTCAACTAGAAGCTTCTAGAAAACAGAAAAAGGGCGGCCGATGGCCGCCCTTTTTTTGGCGGGGACATTCTACATTTAGTGTACTAATACATTAAATGTAGAATGTCCCCATTAGCGGAAGTAAAGCGCAGCGTAGCGAGCCATGACGATGCGCAGCGTGACCAACCCAGCAGCTAGCTGGCCTTAGCGAAAGCAGTCGTCGTCGGGACCGTTCAAGACCACGATGCGTGGATTGGCAGGGTCTACTGGCGCGCCGACTTTTTGTCCCTGCGCCTGTGCGACCATGATTGCATCCAATACCAGGTATTTGAGCTCCGATCCAGGTCGGGATGCCTGCCGATGTTCAGGGAACTCATAACCGTCCCCACCGCGGTATACATAGTCCGGCACAACGACCGTGTATTCGGCGGCGTCATCAATCTCGGCCCAGCCGTCTTCCGTTGGGCGCTGCATGCTGACAATACGTTCGCCGGAAGTATTGGCTCTGTTCACACAAATGCGAAATCCCGATACCTGCGGGAAGTAGCCTTTGCTGGGCCCCGCGCCTCGGTAGCCCGCCTCCAGGACTTGCCGAAATTCACGGCCGGATAAGCTTAGATAGCGGAGAAAGGACGAGAAACCAAATGTTCGACCGATATCTTCGAAGCGAATGTCTCCTGAAATAAAATCGTCAATGCGCAAGGTACCGCTGTTAATGAACGCAAAATCTACCGGAGGCTCGCCGAATGCGCCACGCATCTGGTCAACGACGAAATTACCCCAGCTCGATTCGCGATTACGAATCGTTACCTCGCGTGCATCGAGCGGCACCGAAGCCTCACCGACCGTCGCGGTCAGAAACGGAAATTTCTCCAGCAATTGCCTACGCCATTTGTCCTCGACCTCGTCGTAACCGCCATCGCTCTCAATGCGTTCGTCCATTTCCAGCATGCTGCTTTGCACGATCACCGGTAAGCCGTCGTCCGGAAAATTGACGTCAATTCTCCAAATGACACGCGCATTTGACGCACCTTTCATTACCGCCGCACGATTCTCTGTCGCGGGTGAATGTTCTGGTTCGTGCTCATGCCCGCCGACGATAAACAACAAACGCGGGTGCCGCGCCTTAAGTGTCGCGATATCGACGTCCTGCCACATGTGCAGATGCGTCAGACCGATAATCAAGTCTACATTCTGCTTCTCGAGGCTTTGAATCGTTTGCTCCGCGATGTTCTTATAGTTGATGTCGGTCGGAACGTAGGCACGATCGTTGCCACCGTCATCGGCGTGCAGCGTTAATGCAAAAATACCAATTTTCTTGTCGCCATGCTCAAACACGAACGCGCGGCGAAGTGCCGTATCAACCTGCTCGTCATCTGTATCGAAATCGTAGTTATCGCCAAGCCAATCAAATTGCGATTGCCGTACCGCATCGATCAGATGCTCCGGCGTGCGCCGATCGAACTCGTGATTTCCGGCAACCACATACATTGGCGCAACGTTGTCCATATAATTAAAAGCGTCGACCATCTGCTGGCCGTCCCAAAGTTGGCTTTCGAGCGACGGATACAGAAAATCACCGCCGTGCAGAATTCGGACATCGCGCCCTTGCTGTTTGGCATCGCGGACGACGCTAACGACGCGGCCAAAGCCGCCTGCTTGGCCACTCTCGACAGCGCCGATGCGATACGTATCGTTCAAATGAATGAACGTCAGGCCCTCCGTTTGCAGGTCTTCAGTCTGAGTCGCGTAGGGCGCGCATGCCGCAATGAATAAGAAGGTCAGCGTCGTGGCGCAAAGCTTGCGGTGTTTCATTTTTTCTCCAGTGGCTGGATTGTGACCAGAGACAGAGCACCATGATAATCTGGCAAAAAGAATTCGTCATGGAATCACGATGAAAAGAGTCTTCTACGTGGCTTTGGCCCTACTGGTCGCTGCCTGCGCAGCGACCCCGCCAGAACACGATCCGGCATCGGATCATGGCATGCAGTGGGTGAAAAATGCCTCTGAGTATCGCGCAATCACTCGTCAGGTATACGCCACCGCAACACGAGCGTTGCCAGGCTTTATTTCCGACCGCTCTTGGAGCGCTATACCACAACAGACCAACGCCGAGAGATTGCCGCCCGCCGTTATTCTCGACGTCGACGAAACTGTGGTCAGCAATGTCGATTTTCAACTCTCGTTCGAACCGCCGTTCGAAAACTGGAAACTCAACAAATGGAACAGCGAAACACCGGCAACACCAATCGAAGGCGTCAAGGACTTTGTTGATGAAGCCCGACAACTCGGCGTCACGGTATTTTTCGTGACGAACCGTCCCTGTGAGCCAATAGCCAGTAATGACGACCCATGCCCACAAAAGCAGACAACTATTCAGGACATCGCCGAAGTCGGCATTGTCACTGACGCCGAACATGTATTTCTCTCCGAGGAACGCGGCTGGACACGCGAAAAATTGACCCGCCGTCTGCATGTTGCGAAAACACATCGCGTCATCATGCTATTTGGTGATGACTACGGGGATTTCGTTGAATGCGCGCGTAAAAAAATCGTCAATCCATGTTCACAAGCAGCGACCCGAGCTAGCCGTCGCGCCGCGCTAGATAAGTATGACGATTATTGGGGCAACGGCTGGTACATATTGCCAAACCCAATGCACGGTTCTTGGACGTCCGTCGACTAATTGTCACGGCCGGCGTCGGCATGCTCCTCGATCGAAGTAAAGCGCAGCGCAGCGAGCCATGAGGGAGAGGGGCGTGCCGACGCCGGCTGTCACCGCTAGCCGATGCTTTTCGGAACCAAAACGCGTATGCTCTAGTACATAGAAAATCTCAGTAACATACTGAAAACAAAAGAAACACTGCTGCGCAACGTCGCGCCTGTAAATATCTGTCGGGGGTAAATATGGCTAAGCTCAAGTGTGGTTTGATCCAGATGGCGCTGAAGGGCGACGGCACGATGGATCCGATCGACATTCGCGACCGAATGATTGAAGCACACATTCCTTATATCGAAGATGCCGGCAAACAAGGCGTGCAGGTTTTGTGCTTCCAGGAGGTATTCACACAACCGTATTTTTGCCCCAGTCAGGACAGAAAGTGGTACTCAGCCGCCGAGCCGATTCCCGATGGCCACACGACCCAGCGAATGCGGGAGCATGCCAAAAAACACAACATGGTCATTGTCGTTCCCATCTATGAAGAGGCGATGCCAGGCGTTTACTACAACACGGCCGCCGTTATCGATGCCGACGGCTCATATCTTGGTAAGTATCGCAAGACTCATATTCCGCAGGTCGATCCGGGTTTTTACGAGAAGTTCTTTTTCAAACCTGGCGACTCAGGGTGGCCAGTATTCGACACTGCCTACGTCAAACTCGGTGTCTATATTTGCTACGACCGACATTTTCCAGAAGGCTGGCGCGCCCTAGCGCTCAACGGCGCTGAGTACATTGTAAATCCGTCCGCAACCGTCGCAGGTTTGAGCAAATACCTTTGGGAACTCGAGCAACCCGCGTCCGCCGCCGCCAACGGCGTATTCATTGGGGCCATTAACAGAATTGGCACCGAGGAGCCTTGGGCCTCGGGCATGGGCGAGTTTTATGGCTCGAGTTACATCGTCAATCCTCGCGGCGCAATTGAGGCCCAGGCCAGTTATGGCGACGACGAACTGCTGGTTCATGAAATCGACCTCGACATGGTGCGCGAGGTGCGTAACACCTGGCAGTTCTTCCGCGATCGTCGACCTGAAACCTACGGACCGTTAACCGATTAACGTCGGTTCACGAATCGCAATAAGCCAAGAAGGGCGATTCTGATGTCCGCATCTGTTTCTGTTAGTCAGGTACGTAAGGTCGGTGAGTACATCGAACTGGACGTCGGCGATGACATCGCATCGAGCCCACGCTACAACGACGACATCGCGCCGACGCGTGCCTCGCAGCGAACCTGGTCGCGCTGGAACGTTGCGTCACTGTGGGTCGGTATGGCGATCTGTGTGCCAACCTACACGCTCGGGGGCGTATTGACCGCTTACTTCGGTTTGTCGGTGGCCGAAGCACTGTGGACGATATTGATCGCCAACATCGTCGTCCTGATTCCGCTGACGCTAAACGCCTACCCGGGAACGAAGTACGGTATTCCGTGCCCGGTTGTGTTGCGCGCGTCTTTTGGCATCATTGGCTCGAATATACCGGCATTGATTCGCGCCATCGTCGCTTGCGGCTGGTTTGGCGTGCAAACGCTGTTTGGTGGCATCGCAATTCATTTACTGTTTTCCGCGCTGTTTCCAGCCTGGGCCGCACTCGGCGGCACTGGCGAGGTTTTCGGTTTTTTCATTTTCTGGATTTTGAATGTCACTGTGGTTATTCGCGGTTCCGAAGCTATCAAACACCTCGAGACACTGGCTGCACCGCTATTGTTGATCGTTGCATTCGGCTTGATTGTCTGGGCGTTGCCGAAGGTTTCGTTGAGCGAGGTGCTCGCGACACCCGCGACCCGGCCCGACGACGCCCCGCTCGCCGGTTATTTTATGGCGGCACTGACAGCGATGGTCGGCTTCTGGGCGACGCTGTCACTCAATATCCCCGACTTCAGTCGCTTCGCAAGATCGCAACGCAGCCAGGTTATTGGTCAACTGATCGGCCTGCCGCTGACAATGCTGATGTTTGCGGGCCTCGGCGTATTGCTAACCGCCGCATCGATGGAGCTGGTCGGCGAAACCATTTCCGACCCGATCAATCTAATAGGAAGAATCGACAATACACTGTGGGTTGTGATGTCGATGTTAATGATCATCCTCGCAACGATTTCAACCAATACCGCCGCCAATATCGTGTCACCAACGAACAGTTTTCAAAATATTGCGCCACGCTACATTAGTGAAACGCGCGGCGTCATCATCACCGGCATCATCGGTATCGTGTTGATGAGCTGGGAACTGTTGCAAAAACTGGGCTGGATCGACACGAACATCAGTCTGGAGAGCCTGTATTCGAACTGGCTGATTGGCTACTCGAGTCTATTGGGTCCGATTGCCGGCGTCATGATCGTCGACTATTTTCTGATCAAGAAGCAATCCTACGATTTGCTGGCGCTATATCAGGATAATGCCGGCTACCCAGCCTGGAACAAAGCCGGCCTTACCGCCTTTTTCATCCCCGTAGGACTGACTTTACTTGCAGTTTCCGCCGACAAGGAAAGTGTGCTCTATTCTTATGTCAGCTGGTTCTATACTTACGGTTGGTTTACAGGATCGTTTCTGGGTGGGCTAATCTATTACCTCGCCGCTAGGGGCGAGATCAGGAGTTCTATATGAGCGTACTCATCAGAGGCGGCACCGTCGTCAACGCGGAACGCAGCCTACGTGCAGATGTACTTTGTCACGATGGCACCATTGCAGCCGTGGGCGAAAATTTGGACTCGCCCGTCAATGCGACCGTCATTGACGCCGGTGGCCAATATGTCATGCCGGGCGGCATCGACCCGCACACACATATGCAACTGCCCTTCATGGGCACGGTTGCCAGCGAGGATTTCTATTCCGGCACGGCGGCGGGACTTGCCGGTGGTACGACGATGATCATCGATTTTGTCATCCCGAATCCGCAGCAAAATATCATGGATGCCTATCGCCAATGGCGCGACTGGGCTGAGAAGTCGGTTGCGGATTACTCATTCCATGTTGCCATCACCTGGTGGGACGACAGCGTCCACAAAGATATGGGCACGCTGGTCCACGAATATGGCGTCAATAGTTTCAAGCACTTCATGGCGTATAAAGGCGCTATCATGGCGGACGACGAGATACTCGTAAATAGTTTCACTCGAGCCCGCGAACTCGGCGCGATTGTGACTGTGCATGCCGAGAACGGCGAGCTCGTTTTCAGGTTACAACAGGCCATATTCGAGAAAGGCATTACGGGGCCTGAAGGTCATCCACTATCGCGCCCACCGGAAGTCGAAGGCGAAGCGGCAAACCGCGCGATACGCATCGCAGAAGTACTGAAAACACCGCTGTATGTCGTTCACAATTCCTGCATTCCGTCGCTCGAAGCCATTACCCGTGCGAGAAACGAAGGTCAACGAGTCTTCGGCGAGGTCCTTGCCGGACACTTGTTGGTCGATGACTCGGTCTATCGCAACAAAGATTTCGACGTTGCCGCGGCCCACGTCATGAGCCCACCGTTTCGATCCAAAAAACACCAGGACGCGTTGTGGCGTGGGCTACAGTCGGGCAATCTTCAGACGACGGCAACCGATCACTGTTGTTTCTGCGCCGACCAGAAGGCGGCCGGCAAGGACGACTTTCGGCTAATACCAAACGGCACCGGTGGCGTCGAAAACCGCCTCGAAGTACTTTGGCATCATGGCGTTAGCACCGGACGGCTGACGAAGAACGAGTTTGTTAGCATCACGTCGACGAATGCCGCACAGATTTTCAATATCTATCCACGAAAAGGCAGCATCTCGGTCGGCGCCGATGCTGACATCGTGGTCTGGGACCCTGAAGCCAGCAAGACAATTTCGGCGAAGACGCACCATCAAAATGTTGATTACAATATTTTTGAAGGAATGACCGTCAAGGGTTCCGCATCGCATACGATCAGCCACGGCAAGGTCGTCTATTCTGATGGCGAACTCAAAGTAGAGCGTGGCGCCGGTCATTATGTCGACCGGCCGGTGTTTGCACCGTATTACGATGCGTTGAAGATTCAGGCCCAGCGCGACGAGCCGGTACCTGTTAGTCGTTAGACGCGATGACCAACAAAGCAGCAGACATCAAGGCCGGCCGCTTGAGTAAACAGGAGGTCGAGCGGAATTTCGGCGATCTTCATCCGCCCTTGTCGCGATCCGAGGCTCTGATCGCCGCCGACCGCTGCTATTTTTGCTACGACGCACCCTGCACGACCGCCTGCCCGACCGGTATCGATATTCCGGTATTTATTCAAAAGATTCGCAGCGACAACATTCGCGGCTCGGCGCATACGATCCTGAAAGAGAACATCATGGGGGGCATGTGCGCGCGTGTGTGCCCCACCGAAGTCCTCTGCGAGGAAGCTTGCGTGCGCAATACGCATGAGGACAAGCCAGTCGACATAGGATTGTTACAACGCTATGCAACGGACCCAATTTTTAAACATCGTACGCCGCTGTTTTCACGCGCCGAAACGACCGGTAAGCGAATTGCGGTCGTCGGCGGCGGTCCCGCGGGACTATCGTGCGCGCATCGACTGGCTTTGCTCGGCCACGACATCGTCCTGTTTAATCGCGACGAAAAACTCGGCGGCCTGAATGAATACGGCATCGCCGCGTACAAGACTGTAGACAACTTTGCCCAAGCTGAAATCGACTATATATTGTCAATCGGCGGCATTGAGGTTCGGAAAAACGTTAGTTTCGGCAATGACATTAGCGTCGATCAGCTTCGCGATGAATTCGACGCCGTTTTTCTTGGCATCGGGCTCGGTTCCGTCAACGAATTACGCATCGATAACGAATCGCTGCCAGGCGTGCTCAATGCGATCGACTACATCGCCAAGCTGCGCCAGGAATCGGACAAATCGACGTTACCGGTCGGCAACAAGGTCGTGGTTGTCGGCGGCGGCATGACGGCGATCGACATCGCCGTGCAAAGCAAGCGGCTCGGCGCGGAACGTGTCGACATCGTGTATAGGCGTGGTCCCGAACAAATGGGTGCCAGCCACTACGAGCAGAATCTTGCACTGACCGATGGCGTCACGATTCACCACTGGGCGCAACCGACAAAGCTGCACGGCGACGAGCACGTTACCGCGATTGAGTTCCAACGTACCGAGCTCGACCGCGCGGGAAAATTGACCACGATCGGCGAATCGCTGCTTCTCGAGGCCGACGTGGTATTCAAGGCAATCGGTCAGACGCTCGATGCGAACAGCATCGCCGCAGACCTTAAAACCGAACGCGGAAAAATTAGTGTGGACGATGAACAGAAAACCTCACTCGATAAAGTTTGGGCGGGTGGAGACTGCGTCGTCAGTGGCGACGATTTGACGGTATCGGCGGTACAGCACGGCAAAGTGGCAGCAATCGCCATCGACCGCGGCTTACGGAGCTGATGGAGGCAGAGACATGGCAGACCTAACATCGGAATTCTTAGGCATAATCTCACCGAACCCGTTCTGGCTGGCCTCGGCGCCGCCGACGGACAAAGCGTACAACGTCAACCGTGCTTTTGAGGCTGGTTGGGGCGGCGTAGTTTGGAAGACACTCGGTGAGGATCCGCCCATCGTCAACGTCAATGGACCCCGTTACAGCGCGCTGCATAGCAATGAGCGTCGGGTGATTGGCTTCAACAATATCGAACTGATCACCGACCGGCCGCTGCAAACCAATCTTGATGAGATTCGTCAAATCAAGCGCGACTGGCCGGACCGCGCCGTCGTCGCGTCCATCATGTTGCCAATGAATGAACAGACCTGGGCCAAGTATGTGCCGATGATCGAGGACACCGGCGCCGACGCGTTCGAACTCAACTTCGGCTGTCCACACGGCATGTCCGAGCGCGGTATGGGCGCCGCGGTCGGTCAAGTGCCCGAATACATCCAGATGGCCACCGAGTGGTGCAAGAAAGCCGCTTCCGTTCCGGTCATCGTCAAACTGACACCGAACGTAACAAATATCGTGCCGCCCGCCAAAGCGGCCAAAGACGGCGGCGCCGACGCGGTATCACTGATCAACACGGTCAACTCCATCATGCGCGTCAATTACGACACATTGACGATGTACCCGACGACTGATGGCATGGGCACACACGGCGGCTATTGCGGTGAGGCCGTGAAACCAATCGCGCTGAACATGGTTGCCGAGATCGCGCGAAATGCGGATACAGCCGATGTAACGATCTCCGGTATTGGTGGAATTACGAATTGGCGCGATGCCGTCGACTTTCTCGCTCTCGGCGCGGACAACGTACAGGTCTGCACGGCCGCGATGGTCTACGGCTTCAAGATCATCGACGATTTGACCGACGGTCTGAGTACGTTCCTCGACGATAAGGGCATGGCCCGTGTCGCGGACCTCGTCGGCAAAGCCGTGCCCAGCGTGACCGACTGGCAATATCTGAATCTCAATCACGTCGAAAAAGCGATCATCAACCAGGATCTCTGTATCAAATGCGGCCGCTGTCACATCGTCTGCGAGGATACGTCGCATCAGGCCATCACACAGACGGTCAACGGTGAGCGCCATTTCGCAGTCATCGATGACGAATGTGTCGGTTGCAATCTGTGCGTCAGCGTATGTCCTGTCGACAGTTGCATAACAATGCATCCGGTGACCACTGGCATCGATGCGCGAACCGGAAAGGCCATTGCAACTGAGAAAGCCAACTGGACGACGCACCCGAATAACCCGATGCGCAAGCAGGGATAACTATGACAGATCAAGAACTCATCGACGCGGCACTTCAGGTACGCAAAAACGCTTACTGTAAGTACTCAGGCTTTTGCGTCGGCGCGGCACTGATTGATGAACAGAAGCAGCTGCATGTCGGCTGCAACGTCGAAAACGCTTCTTATCCGCAAGGTAGCTGCGCTGAGACTGGCGCTATCGCGGCGATGATCGCAGCGGGCGGGAAGATCATCAAATCAATCGCCGTGACCGGCGGCTACAAAGAGGCAGATTCCTGCACACCCTGTGGTGGCTGCCGACAGCGCATCAACGAATTCTCCGACAGTGAAACGCGCATTATTGTCATCGATGACGGCGGCGAGTGGCATACGTACTCGATGGCCGAATTATTGCCGGCGTCGTTTCATCTCGACTAAAGGCGAGCGTCAATTTCTTTGCGACTCGGCAGTGACGGCTGCGCTCCGCGAATCGTTGTTGCAACTGACGCTGCCGTGCACGCAAAACGAAGTGCGTCGGCCGGGTTCATCTGTTCGACCAACGCAACAGTCAGCGCGGCCGTGAAAACATCACCTGCACCAGTAGCGTCGATCGCATTCACAAGCAGCGCATCGGTCCGCGCTATGTTCTTGCCGTTCAGACTAAGTTCCGCTCCAGCTTTCCCATAAGTCGTCGCGACCATTCCATTGCATAGGGAAAGGCGTTCACCATACCATGCGGATTCCGTTTCGTTGACGACAACAAGGTCCGCTCGCTCGATAATCGATTTATCAATGTCCCTCGCCGGCGCGAGATTGACGCAGAAAAATCCGGCGAAAGTACTCGCGGCGCTGGCAATCGTTGCGCCCGGCACTTCGAGCTGACAGATCAACGCATCCGCCTCCGGCATATCGACGTTATCCAGCGTCAATCTCGCGTTAGCGCCGGGAGCAACGACGATATGATTCTCACCCGAAGGCGTGACAGAAATTAGCGCGACGCCGGTAGGCTCATTCGCGTCAACCATGCAATGCTCGAGATCGACGCCGCCCGCTCTGACGAGAGCTAACGCTTCGTCAGCTGTTGCATCGTCGCCAACGCAAGCGATTAGTTTGACGTTGGCGCCGAGCCGTCTTGCGGCGAGCGCCTGATTTGCGCCCTTTCCGCCCGGAAAGCGACCAAGCGTCGCCCCGGTAATCGTTTCGCCAGGTGCCGGCAGCCGAGACACCGACGCTGACAGGTCCAGATTAACGGAGCCAATGACCAGAATATCCGTCATCGCGCATCACCGCCGAAGCGCGCAAGCCGTTCCGTGAGTAAATCGTAAAAGCCGTCGGCATCGACAGTGTAAATCCAGTTCGTGTTGATCGGCCGATCCGTGACATGCCAGATATCCACGGCCGTATGTCCGATCGTCAATTCGGATTGCGTTTCTACCGATACGTTGCACAACGTGCCAGTGAACAAGTCCGGTTGCAACAGATAGGCCACGGTGCACGGATCGTGCAGTGGCGCACCTTCCGATCCATATTTCTTCGTGTCAAAGCGATGGAAGAAACTCAACATGCCTGCCGTCGCATTTGCGACTGGGTTATTCAATGCCTTAATCCGTGCGACGCGCTCACGCGTTGACAACACTTGGTGTGTGACATCGAGCCCCATCGCCGTCACCGGACGTCCACAGTTGAAAACAATGTCGGCCGCATGCGGATCAGCCTGAATATTGAACTCAGCCGAGGGCGAGCGATTGCCACCCTCTCGCATCGCGCCGCCCATTAACACGATTTCTTTGATATGTGCTAACACCGCCGGTTCACGGTCGATCGTTGCAGCGATGTTGCTCAACGGTCCTGTCGGCACCAGCGTCACCGACTCGGATTCTGCCGCGAGCAGTGTTTCGATAATAAACTCGACCGCATGCTGCTCTTGCAGTGGAGTTTCTGGTTCGAACACGTCCAAACCGTCGATGCCGGTATTACCATGGATATACTCGGCCGTTATTGCTTCG
>Ga0224508_10000840_pt1 | contig 28577 bp, 24 predicted proteins | sample SF_Jan12_sed_USG_4_FD_170157 | JGI IMG/M metagenome (GOLD analysis project Ga0224508, IMG submission 170157) | Sediment microbial communities from San Francisco Bay, California, United States - SF_Jan12_sed_USGS_21 | ecosystem: Environmental > Aquatic > Marine > Sediment | place: USA...
ACATCATCGTCGATGACCCGGTGCTGCCTATGCCCACGGTCCAGGCCAGCGCTTGGCGACCCTTGCCTGCCGCCGCGATCTCGATGCGCGTGAATGCTATGCCATCGACGCCGAGCTTCTGAGCCAGAAGCCTCATCTCGTCACCGGCGTTGTATTCGCGCTCCTCGATATCCTTGTTGAGCTTACGCTGCAACTGCGACAGCACCTCTTGATAACGCCGATCCGCATCCACCACGAGACCCTGCAACTCCGGGTCCCTGTTGATCATCTCGGGAGTCAGCACCTGCAGCACATAGCCATGGTCCTCGAACTCACTCGCCACTGCCCCAGCCAGGTGCTCCGCCAGCATCACGCTTTCTTCGACCTGCGACTGCGCCGAGACGATCTGCTGCTTCAGTAACTCCGCGTGAGCCGGCAGCAGCGCGAGCGTTACCGGTCGGGTCTCACCGCTCAGGAACTCGTCGGTCGCGCGCATGCCTGCGCTCGCCCCTTGAACCAGGAGCAAACTTCCACACAGTGCGAGCAGCATCCGGAAAAGGCTATCCATGTCCATCCTCCTCACCTTGGAGTCGATCCCGAAGCGCTTTCAATCGCTCGATTATGATGCCGCGATCCGGCGCATTCCGGGCAAGCTTCACATAGTTGAGATAGGCCGCCGCCGCTTCCCGGGGGGAGTTCAGGAGCTCATAGACCTCCCCCAGGCCGCGATAGGCCGGGGCGAAGTCGCCGTCGAGCTCGAGCGCCTGCCCATAGGCCTCGATGGCGTAGTTCAGATTACGCGCCAGCGCCGCCTGGCCTTGCGGTGTCGCCAGAGATTCCTCGCTGCGTTCGGCGCGAGTCATGCGCACTCGCTCGATCGCACTGCGGCGTTTTTCGGAATCGCTGAGATCGGTTGGAGCGATCTCGGAGCGGCTGCCAAGAGTCCGCCAGCCGTCGCCGAGTAGTTGCTGAACCTCGGGTCGCCGAGGATAGTGCTCCAACATCGTCTGAGCTAACGCCAGCGCGGTGTACGGGTAGTCATCTTCGATGTAGTCGCGAATCGACATGACTCTGAGCGGGAAGAGAAGCTCTCCGAACAAGTCGCTATCGCGCTCGACGCCGGGCAGATGTGCCGACTGCGCCCAGACGGCCACCGCCCGTTCGGCCATGCCGGACTGATCGCTCCAGACCGTGGGGAGCCTTGGACTCAAGCCCTCGAGGTCCCGGGACAGAATTTCGAGGACTTCCGGCAGAGCGTGCGGATCGTAACCATGGTTCATCAGGAGCTCTACGGCCTTTAGATCGGCCTCCCCTTCCATGGCACGGCCGAAACCGTAAAGCGATGTGTGAAGTCCCACTGCGACCATATCGTTCCACATCCACCATGCGTCTCTTCCGAAGACCGACTCACCCAGCAACAACGTACTCGCCGTATTCGCGCCGTGCGTACTCCGATAGTGAAAAATTCCGTGATGCGCAGCAACATGCGCAATCTCATGGGAGAGCACTGCCGCAAGCTGCGATCTATCGGCAACACGCGCCAACAGTCCAGTATGGATGTAGATATCTCCATTGGGTAAAGCGAAGGCGTTCGGTGACGGATCGTGTAGCAGAAAAAATCGGTACTCGACGTACTCGTCCGTCGGCGCCGGCGCCAGTTCTGTCCCGACTTCCCTCACCAGGGTCAGGAGCGCCTCGTCGTTGTATAGAAGCGAACGCTGTTCGAAGCGGGTCTTGAGCTCCGCAGACGTCTCGATGAGGCGGCGTTCCTTTCTGTTGAGGGAAACGGGGTCGTAGGTCCCGGCGGCTCCCGCGAGGGAGCCGGTCAACATCGCGCCGAGTGCCATGCTCGCGATCAGAGTGAAGACCGGCTGCGATTTTCGGCCCTTAGCCATCGGCCCCCAGTCTAAGGAGCAGCTCGCGCACGCATACCGACTGGGCCACGTTTTCGGGAGTCCGGCCCCGCCAGGGCTGGGGGCCTATTCTAGTCTTTCTTTATTTATCAATTGGTTAAATACATGCACGGGTGCCCATCGGTCAATCTCGGCGCAAACCGGCGCTCCCGGTCACATACCCTGATAGTTCGGACCACCGCCTCCTTCCGGCGGGACCCAGACGATGTTCTGTTCAGGATCCTTGATATCACACGTCTTACAGTGGACGCAGTTCTGTGCATTGATCTGCAGCCGCACAGTATCGCCCGCTTCGACGTATTCGTAGACACCCGCCGGGCAATATCGTGATTCCGGTCCAGCGTAGACAGCGTAATTAGTCTCGATCGGCAATCGATCGTCCTTCAACGTCAGGTGGCAGGGCTGATCGTCGACATGATTGGTATTCGACAAATAGACCGAGGAAAGTCGGTCAAAACTGATCACACCGTCGGGTCTCGCGTAGCTGGTGGGTTCAAACTGTGCCGCGGGATCCAATGTCTCATGATCCTGCCGCCGGTCATGTAAGGTCAGGGGGCCTCTGCCCCGCAGTATGGACTGTTCCAGATAGTTGAAGACGCTTCCCGCGAAAAGTCCTAACTTGTGTAGGGCCGGGCCGAAGTTTCGAGCCTGGTGCAATTCATCATGAAGCCAGGACTGACGCATTCTGCCGGTGAAGGCAGCGAGCTCCGCCCCGGCGCCCACACCCGATTCAAACGCCTCAAAGATCGTCTCTGCGGCGAGCATTCCGGACTTCATCGCCGTGTGAGTCCCTTTGATCTTCGCAAAATTGAGCGTGCCCGCATTGCACCCGACGACCAATCCGCCCCGCAGTGTCTGTTTGGGCAGAGAGTTCAAGCCGCCTTTCGTAATGGAACGCGCCCCATAGGCGATACGTTTGCCGCCTTCCAGAACGTTTCGAATCACGGGATGGAACTTCAGGCGTTGAAACTCCTCATAGGGACTCAAGTAAGGATTGGTGTAATTCAGGTCGACGATCAACCCCACGACGACTTGTGGCTCCTCGGCGTGATACAGAAAGAAACCACCCGTCGCTCCTCTCGTGACCGGCCAACCGGCGCCATGCACGACCTTGCCTGGCTGATGCTTGTCGGGAGCGACCTCCCAGACTTCCTTGAGGCCCAGGGCGTAATGCTGAGGATCGGACTCCGCGTTCAGGTCGAATCTTTCGATCAGCGCGCGCCCCAGGTGACCCCTGGAGCCTTCCGCAAAGATGGTCTGTCTGGCAACGAGATCCATTCCGGGCTCGTGAGATTCCTTTGGCTCGCCCGAGGCGTTGAGCCCCATCGCACCAGTTGTCACGCCCCTTACGGTTTCATCATCACCCAGCAACAGCTGCGCTGCAGCGAAGCCCGGGAAAATGTCCACACCCAGTTGTTCCGCCTGCTCACCCAGCCAACGACAGACCTGACTCAGGCTGACAACGTAATTACCCCGATTGTGCATGCTGGCTGGAACCAGAAGCCGGGGCAGTCGGATAGAGCTACTCGGCCCGGTGAGAAAATGAAACTCGTCCGCAGAGACCTCGTTAATGACCGGTGCGCCCCTTGTGCGCCACGCTGGAAGCAACTCATCCAGCGCGCGCGTCTCGATGACGGCGCCGGATAATGTGTGGGCACCGATCTCCGAGCCTTTCTCCAGCAGACAAACACTGAGGTCGCGTTCGGCGCGTTCCGCGAGCTGTCGCAGGCGAATCGCCGCCGAGAGCCCGGCGGGCCCACCGCCGACGATCACGACGTCGTACTCCAGTGACTCACGAGACATTCAGCTACAACCCTCCATGGACTCGCGCGCAACGGGAAGGCGACATTAGATCCAAACCGACAGCGCCAGTCCAATCGCCCCCACGGGGCACCTTCGCTTCAGCGGGGGGCCCATACCGACCACATGAGCACCTCCGGTTGGATCCTGACGACGCTTCTTCTGGCGGAGTCGCAATCCGGATCGGACTCTCGTCCCGCCATCATGAGGCGCAGGTACATAGGCGTATCGCTGGCGTGGCTCTTTTCTTAGCCCGCTGCTTCAGGCTGATTCAGGTCAACTCTCGTCAGTATCACTCAAGACCGGCGAGCGGGACAGCGGCGCGTTGACGCTTGCGCCCCGGACCGTGAGGGTCAACAGCTGGCCTCGATACTGGCGGGGCGTCATGCCAGTCCAGGCGTGAAAGGCACGGCTGAAGCCGCTGTGATTGGCGAAACCGGCCTGTTTGGCTATAGCAGCGATCGGCATGTTAGGATCTTTCAAGCCCTTGGCCGCCAAGCCGAAACGCAATTCACTCACGAGCTGCGTGTACGAAGTACCCGCGGCCGAAAGCCGCCTCTGCAGCGTCCGCTGCGTGATGCCGACATTCTGCGCCACTTGCTCGAGTCGCGGGTAGCCGTGCCCCAGAAAATGCAGTATCGCGACTCTGATCTCCCGGAGGGGCAGTGCTGAATCGTTTGGGGTCAATGGACTAGGCTCCGACGAGGGACTCTCTGTTTCCTGTTTACTGAGATTCGATTGTGGCCCGAGATCGGATGGATTTCTTGCCTTAAGACGCCAAATCGGGCCCGGGAAGACCGCAAATGGCGTGATATGCACAAAATTTGCCCCCTGAGCCAGCTCCGGCGACCGCTTTCGGAAAACTCCGACATAGTGAACAATAGCCGCCCCATGACCGGAATTCCCGTTTCGCTGATCACATGACGGACATCGAGAAGATCCTGGTGTGTTTGAAGCGCGTCGTTGACTATAACGTCCGCGTGCGCCTGAAGCCGGACGGTTCAGGTGTGGCGCTCGACGGTGTGAAGATGAGCATTAATCCGTTCGACGAAATCGCACTGGAGGAGGCGCTGCGGATCAGGGAACGCGATGAGGCCAAGGAAGTCATTGTAGTCTCAGTTGGCGGGCAGGAAAGCCAGCAGCAGCTGCGCTCCGGATTGGCGATGGGGGCCGACCGCGCGATATTGGTGGAAACGGCCGACGACCTGGAACCCCTGGCCGTCGCGCGAACACTAAGGGCGCTGATTGACCGCGAGGCGCCACAGCTGGTGATGATGGGCAAACAGGCCATCGACGACGACAACAATCAAACGGGCCAGATGCTCGCCGCGCTATGGAACCGCCCGCAGGCGACCTTCGTCTCCGAACTCACTTTCGAGAACGGGAGCGCGAAAGTAGCACGTGAAGTCGACGCCGGTCTGGAAGTCGTTGAAGTGGATCTGCCTGCGGTGGTAACCAGTGATCTGCGCCTCAATGAGCCGAGGTACGTGAAGCTTCCGGACATCATGAAGGCAAAAAAGAAGCCCCTGGAGACGCTGCCGCTTGCGGAGCTCGGCGTCGACACCACCGCTCAATTCCGCGTGGTGGCCACCGAGCCGCCGCCCGAACGCCCGAGGGGCGTGATGGTCAGTGACGTAGCGGAGCTGGTTCGGGCGCTTCGGGACCGAGGGTTGGTCTGATGACTCGCGTCCTGATTGTGGCGGAGCACGACGGGAGCTCATTGAATCCCAGCACCGCGAGGTGTGTGACTTGCGCGCGAAGCTTCGAAACAGCGGCCGTCGACGTAGTCGTGCTGGCTGAAGACGGCGAACGGATTGCGGCCGAAGCCGCTACCCTGACGGGCGTTACGACCGTCATTCGACTCGATCACCCGGCGAACAGATTCGCGCTCGCCGCGGTATGGGCACCGCAGGTCGCCGAGCTGGCCGGCGGCTACACCCACGTCTTCGGCCCGTCGACCACGTTCGGCAAGGACCTGATGCCTCGTGTCGCGTCGCTGCTCGGAGTCGGACAGCTGAGTGACATCATGGATGCGGATACGGCGTTCAGGTTCAAACGCCCGATCTATGCCGGCAACGCGATCGTCACGGTGGAGGCACCCGAAGACCGTATTCTGGTCGCCACCGTCCGGACCGCGTCATACGCGGCCGCCGAAGCAACCGGTAATGCCGGGATTGAGACCCGGGTGGTGACCGCCGATCTGCCGGAACACACGCGCTTCATCGAGCTTCGCGGCGATACCGGGGGTGGGCGGCCCGATCTGCAGACGGCCGCGCGGGTCGTTTCGGGTGGACGTGCCCTGGGCAGCAAGGAAAACTTCAAGCTCATCTACGAGCTCGCCGACGCCATTGGCGCGGGGGTTGGCGCGTCACGCGCCGCCGTGGACTCAGGTTACGTGGGCAACGATCTGCAAGTGGGTCAGACCGGCAAGATCATTGCGCCGGAACTCTATGTCGCGGTGGGCATCTCGGGCGCCATTCAGCACATCACAGGGATCAAAGACGCCGGAACCATCGTCGCAATCAACAAAGACGAAGAGGCACCACTGTTCGAGATTGCCGATTTCGGCCTCACTGCAGACCTGTTTGCAGCGGTGCCGGAGCTGATCAAAGCCCTGAAAGACTAGCGACGCCTCAGAGGTGGACTCAGGCGACCTGCGAATAGAGTTTCCGGATCTCCTCACCAATTATCCGCATTCCCGCTTCGACGACCTCGTTGTCCTGGGAGTAGGACAGCCGCAGACACTCGTCCCGGTGCCGCCATGGCTCTTCCAGGCCGGGAAAGAAGTGATGCCCCGACATGACGAACACGCCTTTGGCCTTCAACCGCCGATAAAGTTCATGGCTCGTGATCGATAACCCTGGAAGCCACAGCCAAAGGAAGAACGCTCCCTCCGGAACATGAATCTTGAATGGAACGCCCTCGAGCTCGCGCTTGAGCACCTGACACGCGAACTGTGATTTCTCCTGGTAGAACGGCGTAATGTAGCGACGGCTGATATCGATGATCTCGCCGCTCTCGATCCACGGTTGGACAAAGACGGCACCGGCGCTCGCGACGGCGAGACTCTGCACGGCCGTCATATTCGACAGCGCCTCAATGAGCCCCTCGTGCGCAATGATGATTCCGGTTCGGATCCCGGGCAGCCCTAGCTTCGAGAGACTCATGCAGAGAATCACGTTATCGTTCCAGAAAGGCGTGGCTTCCGAGAAAACGATGCTCGGAAAGGGCAAGCCGTACGCGTTGTCGATAATGAACGGGACGCCCGCCCCCCTGGCCATCGTATCGAGCTGCCGCAACTCTTCGTCGGTGATAACGTTGCCCGTGGGATTCGTGGGTCGCGATATGCACAGCGCCGCGACACTGTCATCGATGTCCAGTGTGTTGAAATTCACGCGGTATTTGAAGAACCCGTCTGGCCTGTCCTCGACCTCCGGACGTTGAGACACAAACATATTCTCTTCCAGGCCGATATCCGTATAACCAGCGTACTCGGGCGTGACTGGCAGGAGAATCCGCTTGAAACTGCCATCGGAAAACTCTCCGGCGAGCAGGTTGAAAAGAAGGAAGAAACCGGCCTGGCTCCCTCCGGTCAGCGCGATGTTCTCTGCCGACAATGGCCAACCATACTCACGCTTCAATAGCCGGGCGAGCGCCTTTCGAAAGGCGACCTCACCCTTCGGATGCGGGTAATTGCCGAGCATTCGGTCCGTGTCATCATCGCTCGCCGCAATATCGGCCAGGCGCTTCTTGAACAGCGACCGCATGGCCGGGATCTTTCCCGGATTGCCTCCACCGAGGAGCAGGGCCTCGTGCTCACCCGCAGTCGCAAGCCCCAGATCATCCATGAGCTCCGCGGCGCCGGTCGGCCGTGCAAAGCGTTCTCCAAATTTTGACCACTTGCGAGTCATTCAGGGCTTCTACTCTCGACATCTACGCGAGTCAATGGGCGCGACGTGAGCGCGGCTCCATGGCCGCGAATCGAGTAGCCGCGGTCAACGCCCTCGCGCGGTTGCAGGCCCGCTGGGCATAGGCCTTGGCAGGAGCATCGCGCAGCGCGAGTGCTAAGGCCTATGCCCAGCGGGCCAATCCGGAACCGAAACGATCGCGGCCATGGAGCCGCGCCCACGGCAGTGCGCTCCTACCGGACGCGGTCTGGGCGCGTGTAGATATTGAGCTTATCCTTCTTCAGGAAGCCGATGAGGGTCATGCCAAACTCTTCGGCGAGCTCCACGGCGAGGGACGACGGGGCGCCGACGGCGGCGAACAACGGAATCCCCGCCATCATGGCTTTCTGCATGAGCTCGAAGCTGGCGCGACCGCTGACTATGAGGCCGAAGTCACTGAGCGGAAGCCCGTCCGCCAACAACGCCTGGCCGATCAGCTTGTCCAACGCATTGTGCCGGCCGACGTCTTCGCGAACGGCGACGATATTGCCGCCGACATCAAAGAGCCCGGAGGCATGCAGGCCACCGGTTCGCTCGAATACCGTCTGCTGCTCACGCAACGCGTCCGGAAGGGTACCGAGAAGGTCACCGCTCACCTGAAACTCCGTCCTATGCAGGTCATAGTGACCCTGCACGGCAACGGCGTCCAACGATGACTTGCCACACACGCCACAACTCGACGATGTATAGAAGTGGCGCTCCAGCCGATTCAGATCGACCTCGACGTCGGTGGCCAACTCGACGCGAACCACGTTGATCAAACCGTTGGGCGCTGGCGGCCCGCACGGGCCAACGGAGTCGATGTCCGCCTTTTTTCCTACGATCCCCTCGGTGTAGAGGAATCCGACGGCGAGCTCGCCGTCATTACCAGGCGTGCGCATCGTCACGGAGATACTCTGCTCTGCGCGCCTCCCGTCGGGGAGCGCGTAGCCCAGTCGAACCTCCAGAGGCTCCTCCGTGGCGACCACATCATCGAGTGTCCCGGCGCCCTCTCCGATGCGCTCGACCTGCAGGCGCTTGACGCTCTTGAGGGTTTTCAGGTCCGTTACGTTCAAGCCTGGACCCGTCGTATTCGGCTGGAATCGACCTCCTCGACATTGCGACAACCCAGTAATCGCATGTCTCGCTCTATGTCGGTGCGCAGTATCTCGAGCGCCCGATCCACGCCGGCTTCGCCACCCGCACTCAGTCCGAAGAGATACGGCCGGCCCGCGGAAACCGCCGAAGCGCCCAGCGCCAAGGCCTTCAAGACATGGATCCCCCGCCGTACCCCACCCTCGAGGATGACCTCCATCCGGTCGCCCACGGCGTCGACGATCTCCGGCAGGATTTCAATCGGCGCAGGAGACGAGTCGAGCTGACGACCGCCATGATTCGACACCATGACGGCGCTGGCACCTACGTCGGCCGCACGGCGTGCATCCTCAGCGCAGAGGATTCCCTTGATGGCAAACGGGCCGCCCCACTCCTCGATCATCCAAGCCGCATCATCCCAGCTGACGGTGCGATCCAATTCGTCATTGAAGAAACTCACGAGCGTCGTGACGTCGCCCTTGATCCGATCTCTCACATTCGCCAGCTCGATCGCCGGACTCGTGAAGTAGTTCCAGACCCACCGAGGATGCATTGCAAAATTGAACAGGCTCGCGAGCGTCAATCGCGGCGGAATCGTCATCCCGGTCACCAGGTCACGCTCGCGATTTCCGGCCACTGGAACATCGACGGTCAACGCGAGTGCGTGATAGCCCGCCTCCTTGCATCGCTGAATGAACTCGCGGTTGAGGCCTCGATCCTTGAACACATATACCTGAAACAGCTTGGGTCCATCGGTGGCCGAGGCGGCCTCTTCGATGCTGGCCGTCGAAATCGAGGAGAGCGAGTACATCGTGCCGGCGCGATTCGCCGCCCGGGCCACCGCCGCCTCTCCCTCATGGTGGAACAGTCGCGACATCGCGGTCGGAGCACAAAAGAACGGCATGGAGATGTTCTGACCAAACACCGTGGTGGAAAGATCGATCTCGCTGACATCGACCAGAAACCGCGGGACGAGTTCATAGCGGTCGAAAGCATCGGTGTTCTGACGCATGGTCCACTCGTCGCCGGCAGCGCCGTCAATGTAGTGGAACATCGGAGCGGGTAGTCGCTTGGCAGCGCGTTCGCGCAGGCGAGCGATGTTGTAACAGCGGTCCAGTGCGCGTCCCATCTGTCTTCGCTAGCCCCCGGCGCGCCGTTCTTCAATGAGCTGGGTGAGCGCCTGCTGGGCGATAGCAGAGAGCTCAGCGTCCCCTGATGCCATGTACCGGGAGACCTCATGGAACATGAGCGGGGTCCAGAAACGGCGCAGGTGATCGGCTACGCCAGCCACACATTTGCTTTCTTCCGGCCCGTAATTCAGATTGGCCGCGATCTGGTTGGCCATTCGCACGAGCTTGGTTGGTTCCATCGTGGTGCACGCCTAGGCGCGGGTCGCCCCTGCCTTCGGAATCCAGAAAAGGCTGATCCTGACTGGCCGCAACCGTGGTGCCCTCGGGCACGGTGACCTCCTTGCCGTCGACCATCAGTGTGATGGACTTGCCCGACTCGACCTCTGGTGTACCGAGGTCGTGGGGCCGCCGGTAGGCTGTGTAGTCGTCATACATGACTCAACTCCGCCTTCCCTCTCGTTCAGCGAGCCCGCAGATCCTCGGGGAAGTGATCCAAAACGCTCAGCACGGGGAACGGGGCCATTCCGCCCAACGCGCACAGCGATCCTGCGACCATCGTGTCGCACAGCTCCTTTAACAATACCAAGTTGCCGGCCTCATCGACACCGCTCAGTATCCGGTCGATGACCTCCACGCCCCGCACGGCGCCGATGCGGCAGGGGGTGCATTTCCCGCAGGACTCGATGGCACAGAACTCCATTGCGAAACGGGCCTGTTCGCCCATGTCCACCGTGTCGTCGAAGACGACCAAACCCCCGTGGCCGATCATAGCCCCGAACTCCGCAAACGCCTCGTAGTCCAGGGGCGCATCGAACCGGGAGGGGTGGACATAGGCACCCAGTGGACCACCCGCCTGGACGGCCCGGATGGGCCTGCCAGTGGCGCTGCCCCCACCGAAGCCCTCCAACAGCTCGCGCAGCGTCTTCCCGAAGCCAATCTCCACGAGCCCGCCACGCTTGATATTACCCGCAAGCTGAACGGTCAGGGTTCCCCTGGAGCGGCCCGTGCCATAGTCCTGATAGTACTTGGCGCCCCGGGCCAGAATGATGGGCACCGAAGCGAGCGTGATGACGTTATTTACAATCGTCGGCGCCCCAAACAGACCCTTTATCGCGGGTAATGGGGGGCGGTATCGGATCATCCCCCGCTTGCCTTCCAGGCTCTCCAGCATGGAGGTCTCCTCACCGCAGATATAGGCACCCGCCGCTTCGCGAACCTCGAGCCGAAAGGACTTGCCGCTGTCCATCACGTTCTCGCCCAACAGCCCGGCCGCCTCCGCAATACCGATCGCCTCATTCATGATCTCGATCGCGAGTGGATATTCGGTCCGCAGATAGACGTAGCCTTGCGTGGCGCCGACCGCAATGCCCGCGATAGTCATGCCCTCGATGAGCACGAAAGGATCGCTCTCCATGATCATTCGATCAGCAAACGTCCCGGAGTCGCCCTCGTCCGCGTTGCAGGTCACGTACTTCTGTGCCCCCTCGGCACCGAGCACGGTGCGCCACTTGATACCGGTGGGGAACGCCGCGCCGCCGCGGCCTCTCAAGCCGGACTCCGTCACGATCTCCACGATCTGCTCGCCGTCGAGCTCCACGGCCTTCGCCAGAGCCTCATAGCCTCCATGGGTCCGATAGTCCTCGAGAGAGAGCGGATCGGTGATACCCACCCGAGCGAACGTGAGCCGGCTCTGCTCCGCGAGGTAGGGGATTGCCTCGGTCGGACCCAGCCCGGCCGGGTGCTCGCCGGCCGCGAGAAAGCCCGCCCTGAATAACCCGGGCACCCCGGCGGCTGCGACGGGCCCGTATGCGTGGCGGATACCGTCAACTTCGACCTCCACCAGCGGCTCCAGCCAATAAAGGCCCCGGGAGCCGTTGCGCACGAGCTCAATCGATTCTCCGCGCTCCACCGCCGTCTCCTCGATCGCCCGGGCAACAGCATCCGCACCCAACGAGCGGGCCGCGGTGTCCCTGGGGACGAAGACTCTGACCGTGCCGCCCTGGGTCACCTCAAGCCTCCTTGATCAGCGCGTCGAAGCGCTCCGGTGTCACCCGGCCGTAGACGAACTCGTCGATCATGATGGCCGGCGAGCACGCGCAATTGCCGAGGCAATAGATCGGCTCGAGGCTATACCTTCCATCCGCGGTCGTCTCGTGAAAGTCGACTCCGAGCTTCTCCTTGGCGTGGCGTTCCAGGTCCCGAGCGCCCATGGCCTGGCAGGCTTCGGCCCGGCAGAGGTAAAGCGTCTGTCGCCCCGGTGGCGTGTCTCTCAGCAGATGGTAGAAGCTGACGACCCCGTGGACTTCGGCTCTCGATAGATTCAGCACCCCGGCCACGATCGGGACGGCCTCGCTCGGGACGAAACCCAGCTCATCCTGAATTGCGTGCAGGATCGGCAGCAGCGGTCCCGGTCTAGGGGCGTGGCGCTCGGCGATCTCGCGGATCAGCGCCGCGCTCGAATCGCTCCCATTCCCGGACGGTTTGTTGCTCAAGACGTATACCCGAAAGGTCGGCAGACCGGCTATTCTAGCAGCTGACCAGAAGCGGACGGCCGTAAGTCAGAAAAAAGATTTTAAAAACAAAAGCATATGACATTCGTGTCGGCGCTAAAAAGGGTCAGGCTCGGGTCTGACCGGGGTTTGGGAACAGGTCCTCGTCGTCCTCCTCCTCCCCGACCCGGGGCGCCAGGCAGGCGAAGTCCTTCTCCACGAGAATCTTCAGCCGCCGGCCATCGCCGACGGGCTTCTCTGCCTCGATGGCGACTTCCTCCGGACGCTGCCAGCGGTCGATCGCGGCCCGGGGCAGCATGACCTTGACGCAATCCCCTTCGTAGGACGCACTGATTGCACCGTCCGCGACCACTTCGACTCGATAGCTCAATCGCGAACCCGGCCCGAATTCTGTGGAATCCTCTACGAGCACTCCACTGGTGATCTCGGCGAACTCAGGCTGCGACACTCGGATGCGCACGCTGTTACCACGGATTCTGAGCTTCATCGGGTCTCCAACACGAAAATCAGGCGCATCTTATCGCAGACCCGTCGTCGATGAACCCCGATACGCTGTCTCTGGAGAGCAACACAAATGCTTTCGCCGCTATTGAGGTGATTCCTAAACCATTGTCATATAATCGCGACGACCCACCGGTGGGTGCTGAGCCAGGTCCCCGCGGGCATTCGACAAGCTGAGGTGCTTTGAATGAAAAAACACGTTGGGATCAGCGGGTTAGCGGTCCACGTGCCCCCGTATCGCGTCGACCTGCAAGACTGGTCCGAGTGGACCGGATCGCCTTGGGATAAAACCAAGGCGGTGGTGGGTCGAAGCTTCCGCATGCGCGGCCCCCACCAGAGCGTGTACACCATGGCGGCGACCGCCGTGATGCGGCTGATCGAACACTACGACGTCGATCCCAGGCGGGTCGGGTTTCTGGGACTTGGCACGGAATCCAGCACTGATAACTCTGCCGGTGCCGTAATCGTCAAGGGCATGCTGGATGAGGGGCTCAGGGCCCGCGGCCTGCCCCCCATCGACCGGCACTGTGAAGTTCCCGAGGTGAAGCATGCCTGCCTGGGTGGCATCTACGCGCTCAAGCACGGGCTGCGCTATCTCGCGCTGGAGGAGGATGATGACCGCTGCGCGATCGTCGTGAGCGCAGATATTGCGGAATACGCCCGCGGCAGCTCCGGTGAGCCCACCCAGGGCGCGGGAGCCGTTGCGATGCTGCTCGAACGCGAGCCGAGTCTTTTGGCCGTCGACCTCCGATCCATCGGCAGCGCCTCAGCCTATCGCGCCGTGGATTTCCGCAAGCCCGTGTTGCGAAACATCATTCGCGGCAAGCTCAACTGTCATTTCCAGGACCTGCCGGTCTTCAATGGCAAGTACTCCACGACGTGCTATCTCGACGAGATTCTCCACGCGCTCAATGAGATGCTGCGCCGCCTCAAAGCAGACCCCGCCGAGTACTATCACAGCGTGAGCGCGGTGTTTATGCACCGGCCTTATCACCGAATGCCCCTGAGCTGCTTTGCGATGAGCTATCTGTTCGGGCTCGCGCAGGATGGTGGCTCCGGCCGGGCCGAGCTGGATGCCCATTGCCGCCAGGCGGGCCTCGACCCCGAAGCTGTCGTTGAGGAGATGCGCTCGACGCCGGATGTGCTGCAGCTCGTGCGGGACGGCAACATCGATGACGACGTTTATCCATTGAGCATCGCACTCCTGAAGCAGTTTCGAACCAGCGAAGTATTCGAGGAGCTAGTGGCGTCGAAGATGTCGCTCGGTACCGAGCCCATGAAGGACATCGGCAACGTTTACTGCGCGGCCCTCCCGGCCTGGATCGCCGCGGGCCTGGAAGAGGCCGTGGAGCAGGGACTCGAGCTGTCCGGGCGAAGCATTCTAGCGGTCGGCTACGGGAGCGGTGATGCGGCCGAGGCCATTCCCATGACCCTCGTGGACGGCTGGGAAGCCGCTGCATCCCGGATCGGTTTCCGGGAAGCAATGGAGGCGTACCAGAACTTGACGCAGGTTCAGTACGAGAGCCTGCACGACACCGGAGACGCGGCGGGCCTTACCGCCCCCGAAGACGGTTTCGTGATCGACGCCGTCGGGAAGAGCTCCAACGCGAGCTTCAGCGACGAGGGCATCGAGTACTACCGCTTCGTTCGCTAGTTTGGGGACATTCCTCTTTATCTTAGAAAAAGAGGAATGTCCCCATTTCGTTAGCGAGTGCCCGGCGGTCGAACGGACGCCAGGTCTTCGACCTGGCTTTCGAGCTCGGCGATCAGATCCGCCACGGAGCCCTCAGCCAGGACGCGCTGGTACTCCGCACGCCTGAGGGCCAGATCGCTGACACCATCGGCAATCACGTTGACGATTCGCCAACCCTGCGCGCCATCGTTCAAGAGGTATTCCATCGGGATGTCGGGTTGGGAGTCCCGCGAGATACGCGCGACGACGTGAGCCCGGTCGGCTGCGGACTCGTTCACCTCGAGGATCCGAAACGTGTCCTCGGACAGCTTCACGAAACGCGAGGCGTAGGTCATCACGCTCATGCGCGTAAAAGCCCGCACGAACGCCTGTTGCTCCTCTGCGGAGAACTCCGTCCAGTGACGGCGCACAGCCACGCGGGCGATGAACGCCAGGTCATGTGTGGCGTTGATTAAGGGCTCCAGTCGAGCGTATCGGTACTCGACCCCGGCGCCGGCCTCCCCACGCGAGAGCTCGAGCAGGCCCCGATGCAAGGTCTCGATGCAGGCTCGCGGATCGGCACACGAACCCTGAACCAAGGGCTCCTGGGCGGCTGCGTTCCATGGACACCCGGTCGCGAGCATCCCTGAAACCCACAGCGGCAGCAAAACGAGGTCAGACATTCGTGTCATAGTCGCGATTCTTCCATGTTGCGCGCGTCCCGCGCCAGTAATTCAGCGCGGAGCTCCAGGTCATTAACAGATACAAGCTCGCCGCCAGGGGCAGCGTCAAGACCCAAGGCAGGGCCAGCCCGTAGAAACGCGCGACCGGCCAATACGCGCCGGCCATGGCGACCAGTGCGGCCAATGCACCAAGCGCGGTCACCGACCCCGGCGGATCGTGCGCAGACAACTCTGCCACAAGTATCGCCACTGGCGCCACGAAGACCACTAGCATCAACAGGGTGGTCGCGAGCAAAGCACCCAACGAGTACCCGAGCTGCGTAAAAGCGGTGCGACTGACCGTTTCCCAGAACTCGGCGAGCGTCCGGTACTCGCGGCGACTCTCCACCGAACGGCTCAGGGCGAGCCAGATCGGGTGACCGGCATGTTTGACGCGGCGCGCGAGCGAGCAATCGTCGATCAACTCTCCTCGGATACTACCAAATGCCTCCACCTCCTTGAGCACGGCCGTTTCCACAAGGATACAACCGCCCGCCGCCGCCGCCGTTGGGGCCCTGGGGTCGTTCACCCTCGCGAAGGGATAAAGCAGCTTGAAGAAGAAGATGAACGGCGGAACGAGCAGGCGCTCCCAAGGATTCTCGCAACGTAGCCGAGCCATTATAGAAACCAAACTGGCATCCGAAGTGCGGGCCTTGTGGAGCAGCGTCGTGATCATCCCCGGCGCCAGTACGATATCGGCATCCAGCAGCAACGTGTAACGACGCGTGACTCTGGTCAACCCCTGCTCCAGAGCCCAAAGCTTTCCTCCCCACCCTGGCGGCAGGGGCTCGCCCCGAATCAACTCCATCGCCGGAGCCGCGGCGTCGCGCGGGCTCGCCCCGCTGCCCCCTCCCGCCGCGGTCTCGAAAGTCCTCATCACGATCTCGGCCGTATTGTCTTCGGAGGCATCATCGACGACGACGACCTCGAGTCCGGGGCCCTGCTCGAGCAGCGCGTTCAGGGTTGTGCCGATCACGGCCCCTTCGTTGCGAGCGGGAATCAACGCAGTCACGTCGCGGAGATCGGCGAGGCCGCTGCTCCCCTCGAGGCGTTCACGAGTCCGGCAGGGCTGCCAGGGCAGGAGTAAGACGGTGGACCAGGCCAGAAGCGCAAACAGGCCAAACGCCGCCCACGTCATCCAGGAGCACCGAGGCTCGCGGCCGGGAAATTGTCTCCGCCGGTGCGGCGCTTACTGTTCGCCCGAGGAACGATTCCCGATCTGATGCACTTCGATCGCGACACCTGGCACCTTACCGCCGTGGAGCACCGGGAGCTCGGGCGCCATCTCGCCGTCCAGGCGAGGCCCGAACATGAATACGGACAGGGCCTTCAGGGGATTCGAAACGGTATGCTCAACGGCCGTGCCTTCATAGCCGCAGTGGGCCATGCAGTTGTCACATTTGGGATTGCGACCGGTTCCATAACGCTCCCAATTCGTCGTTTCCATCAGCTCCTGGAAGCTCTCCGCATAACCTTCGTCGACCAGCAGGTAACACGGTTTCTGCCAACCGAAGATGTTGTAGGTCGGGTTGCTCCAAGGCGTGCACTGGTAGCTCTGGTTGCCGGCAAGGAAATCCAGGAACATGCTGGACTGATTGAACCGCCACTTGCTGCGGCGTTCCCGACCTCTCTTGAAGATAGATCTAAACAGCTCCTTGGATTCGCGACGCCCCATGAACACGTCCTGACGAGGCGCATGCTGATAGCTGTATCCGGGTGAAACCGTGATCCCTTCGATGCCGAGCCCCATGGCGAAATCGAAGAAGTCCGCAACCTCTGCAGCGTCCTCGCCATTGAAGAGTGTGCAGTTTGCCGTCACTCGGAAGCCGCGGCTGCGGGCGAGCTTTATGGCTGAGATCGCCTTGTCGAACACGCCATCTCGACATACGGACTCGTCGTGGCGTTCTTGATTACCATCGAGATGAATCGACCAGGTGAAATAAGGTGAGGGTTCATACTCGTGAATCCTCTGCTCCAGCAATAAAGCGTTCGTGCAAAGGTAGACGAATTTCTTGCGCGCCATGATGCCCCTGACGATCTCGGGCATCTCTTTGTGGATGAGTGGTTCGCCGCCGGGAATGGATACCACGGGCGCTCCGCACTCATCGACGGCTTTCAACGCATCCTCGACGCTCACGCGTTTCTTGAGGGTCTCGGAAGGGTAGTCAATCTTCCCGCAGCCCGCACACGCCAGATTGCACTGAAAGAGCGGCTCGAGCATCAACACGAGTGGATACCGTTTAACGCCCTTGAGCTTCTGCTCAATCAGGTAACGCCCGACTCGATACGTCTGGACCAGTGGAATGCTCATATCACCGGCCGCACTGTTTTCTGGACCACTGCTCTATTCATCCTTTTCGTCATTCTCTTCGCTCCAGCAGGTCCTGGAGATAATTGTTCCTGATCTCGGCCCACTCCATCTTGAACCAGGGTGTGTAGGTCTCCGGGGAAACCGCGAGCTCTGCCTCGAGCTCATCGATGCTGACGAAACGCCAATCCGCGACTTCGTTGACGTTGACGTTAACCGCACCCCCATACCGGCCATAGTACACCCAGCAGTACTCGTGTTCCGCGCCAACCGCGCCATATTGCGCGTGATACTTGAACTTGTAGAGATACTTCAACGGACATTCGAAGCCTAGCTCCTGCTCGAGACGCCGGGAAACGGCGTGTTCCATGGACTCCCCCACCCGCGGATGGGAACAGCATGTATTCGACCAGTAGTCGGGCCACAATGGTTTTTCTGCGCTGCGTTTCTGCAGCAACAACTCGTTCTGTTCATTAAAGATGAATATGGAAAAAGCCCGATGCAGCACTCCATTGCCCTCATGGCATTCACTCTTCGCCCGGTACCCGATCTCCTGATCCAACTCATCGACAAGGATGAGCTCCTCGTCGGCACTGGACACGATCTCTCTACGCTCCATTTAAGGCCTCCCCCAGGCGAACCGGAACTGCCTGGTAACCGGCGGAACGAATCGCCGCGACAACGGGGTCCGTATCGCCGTCGCACAGCGCAATAATCGAACCGCCGCCACCGCCACCCGTCAATTTCGCTCCCAGGGCACCGGCTTCCCGGGCGATATCCACCAGCTGCTCGAGCTCCGGCGTAGAAACCTGGAGCGCGTTCAGCATGCCATGGCAAACATTCATGAGCTCGCCGAGCGTCACGAGGTCGTCGTCCTGTATGGCTTGGACCCCGCGGAGCACGAGCGCGTCGATCTGGTCGAAAATCCGCTCGTAGAGTCTCTGATCCTGCTTCCAGGCCTCTCTGACTCGGCCGACGGTCTTTGCGGTCAGGCCCTCGTAGCCGGTCATTCCGATCACGGCCGGAATTGGATTCCTGATGTTGAGAAGCTCCACCAGCGGCGGCTCGCCCGGACGGTACACCAACGGTTGAGCGTAACAGGCCAGTGTGTTGTCGAGACCGCTGGGTGTGCCGTGAGCCACCTTCTCGGATTCGAATGCCAGCCGATTGACCTCTTCGTCCGACAGGCCCAGCCGAAAATGCTTGTCCAGCGCCCGCACAATCGCCACCGCCATGGCGGCCGAACCGCCCAGACCCATGCTGCGGGGCACATCCGGGAAGACCTCGATTCGCATGCCGAGGCCGCTCAACCCCAGCTCATCGAGCACCACCCCGGCCGGACGTTCGAAAGAGTGTCGGTCTTTCGGGTTCGAGGCGAGCTGGTACTCTATCCCCCAGCGGGGAATCATCAAGTGGATACCCTCATCGCAATCTTCAATCACTGCCTTGATCGTCATCGGAACCGGCGCCGCGATGGCGTGACGCCCATAGACCACGGCATGTTCGCCGAGCAGCACGACTTTGCCGTAGCCGACTCCCATGGCCGATTCTTCGGTCGTGCTTCGGCTTGGGCGCCCGTTCTTCCGAGCCCGCTCGCCCTGTAGCTCGGCTGCGATTTCCTGAGCTTTCCAGACCTTGATTTCATTGCTCAGGATGAGGCCATCCAGCACTTCGTCGAACAACTCCTTCGGCACGCCGGCGGCTATCACGACGCTGCGGGCATGTAACGTCATGTGTCCTTTCTGGATACCTTCCGTTGCCAGCGCCCGGATGGCGGCAAAGTTCTGGGCGAGCCCGACCGCCGCCATAACCTGCGCCAGCTCGGTCGCGGATTCGACGCCCAGCAAGCGTAAGTTCAGCGCCACCGTGGGATTGGACCTCAGCGGCGCCCCCACCGTGCCGACCTTGATTGGAAGCTCGATGCTTCCGCAGAGATCTCCCCTCTCATTCGCCCACCAATTCGTCAACGACGTGTAGCGCCCGCCTCGGGCGGCATATGCATGCGCGCCGGCTTCGATCGCCCGCCAATCGTTGCCGGTCGCTATGGCGACGGGATCGATTCCGTTCATGATGCCTTTGTTGTGTGTCGCCGCACGGTATGGGTCCACCTGCGCGAAATCCGTGGCAACGATGATGCCATCCCGCACCTGTTCACCAGTGTAGTCGGTCCCGCCCATGGCCTCGGCGGGGATCCTGCATTGGGCTCTGGCCAGAGCGCGATCGGTCAGGTTGGAGAGAATGCGAAGGAAGACTTTTCCGCCGGTAATCGCCTCCACCAGCGGAGCGACGCCCTCGCACATCCCGTTAGTGAGATTAGCGCCCATGGCATCCCGGGTATCGACCAGCAGGTGAACCACCAGCATGGGTTTCCCGCTGGAGGGGAGCGGATGGACGAAGAGCTCGATATCCCGTGCGCCCCCGCCCCGTGCCACCATCTTGGGATGGAAGCTGTTGGCGAGATTGAGCACATCCTGTTTGCGCTCGAGCAGCGCTGCTTTGGCGGCCTCCATGTCTGGCAGGTCCACAACCTGAATCTGCCCGATCAAAATGGGGTCCGTCGCCTGCGACTCAAAGCCACCATGCTCGGAGATCAGCTTCGAAGCCGAACCCAGCGCCGCGATCACGGAGGGCTCCTCGACCGCCATCGGCACGACATACCGCCTGCCGTTCACCACCAGATTCATTCCCAGGCCCAGGGGCAAACCCATGACGCCGACGACGTTCTCCACCATCTTGTCGGCGGATTCCAGATCAAGCGTGTGCCTACCCGTCGCCAACGCCCGGAAATCACTGCCGGTGACCAGGCCGCGCTCGTGAACGGCGCGAACCCGCTCCTCTACGCTGAGCTTGTAGAACTCGGGAATTCTTCGTCGGTCGTCGCTCACCCCGGCGCTACCTCCACCCTAAGACCCGTTCGGTCCACTGAAAATTCGATAACGTCATAGTCCTCAGCGACGGCTTTCTTGAACTGTTCAAGAGCCCCCGGGTCGGCGCTGAAAGCGAGCCCCAAGTCTCCTCCCCCGGCACCGCTGACCTTGTACGATATACGAAACCGTTCGGCTATCCGATTCACGCCGCGGTGCTCACGAGTGACGACCCGAGCGCCCATCCGCTCACCGAGCCCTTCCAGACAACGACCGTAATCGGTGACCGCCGCCAGAAACCCGTCAACATCGTCCGCGGCCGCCGCACCGATACCGCCTTCCGCAATGCGCGCCAACGCAGCCACCTCCGCGGCGGTCTCCTCCGGCGCTGCCGCCCGCCAGGCATTGTAGCGGGCCAAAAAATCCGGCGTAGACGCCGCCGAGCGGGTGAAAACACCCGCGAATCCTACACTGTTAGGTAGCCGGGCTGTACTCACCCCGGGCTCGGACAGCGCCGATAGCTGGTAACGGATGACCCCGCCGAAAAGGCTCGCCGCCACATCGATGCCGCTCCCGGCGCCGCCCTGACTCGCTTTGTGCAGATCAACCAGGCTCCGTAGCGTCCCGGCATCGGCCACCAAGGGGCCCTGTCCGGTGAATGCGGCCCAGGCCCCCGCCCATGCGGTGAGGGCGGCGGCACTGGATCCCAGACCCAGCTTGATCCCGCCGGTGAAGAGCTCACGAGAATCCAGCGTTGCGCGCCAGGCACCCGCATGGGGCAGGTTGCGAACGACCGCATCGACGAGCGCAAAACCGCTGTCGGCCTCCGGCGTGAAGCTGACGGCGCTGTCCTCTCGGGTGCGGGCGAGCAGATGGCAGCGCGTGTCTTCGCTGGGCCCGATTGCCGCACGACAATACCGATCCACAGCAAGGACCATGGCCGGCGCCCCTTCCAGTACCGCATACTCGCCCAGCACCACGAGCTTGCCGGGAGCGCGCGAGGCGAGTCGAGTGGCGTTCAAGCCAGCCATGGGGGCTAGATGTGCTCGACGCCCGGCCCGAGGCCGGTCACCAGGGTATCCACAACACCGGGGACGTCCCGCAGCGTCCGCTCGACGTCGAGGCCAGTCCCGGGCTCGCAGACAGCCTTCAGCTGCGGACCAGCATCGATCGTGAAGAACACCGGCGTCCCGGAGCGACGCAACTCCCGGACCGCGTGCAGGCAGGCGAGCGTGGCGGCGTTCCAGTAGATCAATGGAGGTTGCGTCGCCATGGCGACCGCATGCATCTTGAGACAACTATGCTCCGCGACGTCCGAGAGCTTCTCGAAGTCCTGGCTCAGGACGGCCTGGCGGCCCAGGCCCAAATCCGCCGGACTGGTGGCCACCCAGTCCGAGTAATAAGGGGAGCTCGACGCAGATTGCTCCATGCCAGCGCGCGAGCTGACGGCTTTCTCTCCCCGTTCCGTGATGGCGATGACCACCTCGAGCGGCCATGCGTCTGGCGCGAGGAGCGGCTCGGCGAAGCTGTCCGAGCCGTCCGGCATCGAGCCCGCGTGCATCTCGACGAAACCACCGAAGATCGATCTCGCCGCCGAGCCCGAGCCCTGCCGCGCAATGATGCTGAGGCTTCGAGGTGAGAGCTCCAGGTCGAGCGCGCCTGCGGCGGCCGCCGCGAGAGCTGCAAACCCGGAGGCGGAAGAAGCCAGGCCTGCCCCGGTCGGAAAATTATTGTGGCTGAGCACTCGGGCGGCGCACTCGACGCCGGCGCGCGCGCGCACCAGCTCCAGACACTCGGTGACCCGCTCCAGCTGGCTCGATCGACTCTGACCGTCCAGCACCAGCGTGTCGGAGGCCAACGATTCGTCGAATTCCACCTCCGTCTCCGACCACAACCCGTCCAGTGTGATGGAGATCGACCCGACCGCGGGAATGTTGAGCGCCGCATTCGCCTTGCCCCAATACTTGATGAGCGCGATGTTCGCTCGAGCTCTGACCGTTGCCTTCATCCTGGACGCACTCTAACAAGCTAGAGGTAGCGATGCTGCCGAAACCAGGCGATGGCTCCGTCAATGGCCTCCTCGGCCGGCCGCGCCCGGAACCCGAGACCCGCCTCGGCTTTGGCGCTGGAGAAATACATGTACTTGGCCGACATCCGAACGCCGTCGATTGTCGCTCGAGGTTCCCTGCCGGTGAAACAGGCCAGCGCTTCGCTCAGGCAGGCGATCGGCCACACGCACCAGCGGGGAAGGCGCAACCGCGGCGGGGGACGACCGACCCGCTCGGCAATCGTGGTCAGAATCTCCCTGAGGGTCATATTCGTCCCACCGAGGATATAGCGCTCCCCGGTAACACCCGAGCGCAGCGCCAGCAGATGGCCCAGAGCCACGTCATCGACGTGAACCAGATTGAGGCCGGTATCGACGAACGCAGGCATGCGCCCCGCCGCCGCATCGAGAACGATCCTGCCCGTCGGAGTTGGCCGAATGTCGCCCGGGCCGAGCGGCGTGGAGGGATTGACGGTGACGACCGGCAGGCCAAGCTCGGCCCCTCGCCGTCGGACCGCCTCCTCGGCCATGAACTTGGAGCGCTTATAGTGGCCGATCATGTCGGCGAGCGTCACAGGCGTCTCCTCGTTTGCCGGAGAGCGATCCGGGTTCAAGCCAAGGGTGGCGACGCTGGAGGTATAGATCATCCGCTCCACGCCCGCGCGATGGGCCGCCTCAACGACATTCACAGATCCCTGAACGTTCGTCTCGTACATAGGCTCCGGCTTGGGGATCCACAGCCGATAATCCGCGGCCACGTGAAACACGGAACGACATCCCTTCATGGCCGGCAGGAGCGTATCACCGACAACGATGTCCCCCTCCACTCGCTCGACATTCAACCCTTGCAGATTTCTCTGGTCGCTGCCGGCACGCACCAGCGCACGAACCTCCTGGCCATCCGCGAGAAGCGCCCGGCACACGGCTGCCCCCACGAAGCCATTGGCGCCTGTCACCAGTGCCGTCATGCCTCGGCTCGAAGTTTCAGTAGGGCAGGTAGCAGAATCAACGTGGCCGCAAGCGTGACCACCATACCCAGCGTCAAGAGCTTGCCCATGCTCGCCATGCCGAGATGCGCGGCGAACGCCAGATTACCGAAACTCGCAACGGTGGTGAGCCCGCTCGCGAGTACTGCACGGGAGGTGCTCGTCTCGATCACGCTCCCATGCCGGGGGAGCTCCGTCCGTGCCCGATGCACCATGTGGATACCGTTGTCGACGCCGACACCGAGAAGCAATGGCAACGCAATGATATTGGCGAAATTGAACTGGAGTCCGACTACGACCGCAAGAGCGGCGGTAACACCGGCTGCGAGCACCACGGGGACAATCACCAGGATCGAGTTCCGCAGGTCTCGCAGAAATACCCACAGGATGACGCACACCATGATCAGCGCATAGATGAAGGCCATCTGAAAAGCCTGCACGACCGTGCGACCTGCCTCTCGATGGATCACCGGGAGTCCGGTAGCACGCGGCACTCTTTCCCGGACCGAATCCACAAACCGTCCCGCGGCAACGTTGTCAGTAACGTTCACCGCCGGCACGATCTCGACGAGCTCACGGCCATCGCCGGTCACCCACCTCTCCGTGATCTGCGTCGGCAGCTCGTCACGGTCGAAAGATCGCGCCGCGAGGCCGGCCGCCAACCGCTCGAGTTGATCCGGCATGGTGCGCAGCAGGTTCCACTCAAGATCCTCGGGTGGCAGCGGCTCACGTCCCGGATCCTCCAGCGCCTCCAGATAATCCCGTATCGAACGCTCGAGCTCCAGGTCGTCACCGCGCGCCGTCTCGGCCCGACCCAGCACCTCTGCCAGTTCCTGGAGGGCCGAACGAAACTCGCCAGGCGCGGGCTGGACCCGATTGACGTCGGCGAAACCCGGGCCGAGGATCAATTCGACGTCCTCGAGAACGAACAGCTTCTCTTCCTGGTCAACCGGAACGAGGGAGTCGAGGCTTCGCACGCTTTTCACCGTGTCCAGGCCGCTGAGCTCCGTGATCCACTGCGCCGCGGTCGCACGATCCCCGGCTATGGCCGCCATGTTCATCGGTAAGGCGGCTCCATCTTCGGCAAGCTCCTCCAAGACCCGAACGGACTCCGTGCTTGGATCTCGAAGATTGACCGGATTGGAGTCGAAACTCAGCCTGGGCAATGCGAAGGCCACTCCGATGGCCGCAAGCACGGCCCCACCGATGACCAATCTCGGCCGTGCCGTCAAGGGATCGAGCACCCGCGCGCCCAGCCAGCGCGGTTGAGGCTCACTGCGCGAACCGGCGTAAAACTGCGCCAGCAATGCGGGCAGAAATGTCACGCTTACGAGCAGGCTCACAAACATGCCGGTACCTGCGATCAGTCCCAGCTCGGAGACGCCCGTGAACGGTGTTGGGATGAATGAGTAGAAACCGGCGGCCGTCGTCACGGCACAGATCACGAGCGAGGCGCCGACTCCACGCATCGTCTCCACAATCGCGAGGTTCTTCGGCCTGCCATCGCCGATCAGCTCCCTGAGACGCAGGCAGACGTGCAAAATGAAGTCCACGCCCAGACCGATGTAGAGCACCGCGAACGCAACAGAGAGGAGATTCAGATGGCCGACGGCCGCGGCCGCGAAAGCGGCCGTGCCCGACAGGCCCACAAGTAACGTGAGCACCGACACTATCAATAAGGTCGCTGAACGCAGCGCGATGTAAAGGACGCAGGCGACTAACGCCAGGGCGGCGACCCCCGCAAGGCCGGCGCCGCGGCTGACGCTCGCGAGCTCCTCGTGCTCCATGGCCACGGTTCCGGTGACGAGAACGCGCGACCCGTCGTCGAGCGCCAACTCATCGACAAATGATCTGATAGCGCTCATCGCAGCCGCCGCGGGCTGAATGCGTGTGAACTCCTGCACGGGCTGTACGACGACGTAGCGCCTCACAGCCGATGCGCCGTCCGCTTGAAGGAGCTGCCGCCACGAGACGGTATGGGCTCGACCGGCGCTCGCGGCCTCGAGTGATTCGGTCACCGCGCCGTAGACCGGTCCGAGCCGTTCATCCTCCCCGCGCGCGGTCGCCTCGCCGAGCATCCCTAACAACTGCACCCCGTTGAAGCGTTGCCGCATACGCCCCAAGAGCGGCTGAGCCTCAGCGAGACGGTCTCCGAGCGCCCGTAGCTGCTCAAGGGATAAATAGAGTAAACCGTTGCGCTCGAAGAACTCCCCCTCGCCTGCCAGGAAGACACTGTTGAAAAGCTCTGGTCGTGAGCGCAGGTGTTGCACGAGTGATGTCGCAAGCGCGTCTGCTCGCTCTGGTATGGCGGCGTCCACCACGACAACGATATTTCGGTTTCGATCCGCGAAGCTGTTGCGAAAATCGACAAAGTCCTGACGCCAGCTCAGCTCTGGCGAAATCATGTCCGCGGTATCCGTATTGATACCCAGGTTGCTGAACGCGTAATACGAACACAGCCCGCCGGAGGCCAACGCGAGCAGAATCGTAAACCGCGGCACGCGCAGGACAAGCCGCACCACCGCAACGAGCACGTTGCTGATCCCCTCGGTCACGCGGTAGGTCACCATCTTCATTCGAGTCCGGTTAGCCCCGAGCGGAAGAAAGCTCCGGGTAATGAAAAGCCTCCGCCGCTGCGTAAGACGCACACCGAGTCAACGCAGCCCGAGCCGTCCTGAACCGCCAGGCCAGGACGAGGAGGCGCGACCACTGGGCCGGTCTGGACGCGAGGCGCAATACGGCCCGGAGATCTCGGTTGCCTCCCTGATCCATCAGTCCCTCGACGTCGGGCAGACTGTCCGCCGCACCGTCCAGGATGACCCGAACGACCACGAAAGGCCTGTCTGAGGCCATAGCGACTTCGCCGATTGCGCCAGATTCCATATCGACTGCGACCGCGCCACTCTCCAACGCCGCACGCGCCTTGTCGCGAGGCGTAGGAAGAACCTCCTCCGCGCTCAACAGACCGCCCTCTTCAACGGCCAGACCCTGACTCAGCGCGCGCCTCAGATTGCCTCGCCACCCGGCGTCGGTCCTGAGGCGCCTGCCCTCGGCGGTGTGCACCTCCGCCGGGAGGACGATAGTTCCCGGGACGAGCGCCGGATGTAAGCTCCCGGCGATACCCCAGGACACCAGGCCGTCAGCGCCGTCGTCAAGCGCGGCCCGGGCCGCCATTGAGGCTCTCCGGGGACCCGCGCCCGCCTGGAAAAGCGACACCCTGGCCGCGGCTGGATCCGCCGCCGACGCGGACGCTTCGAGGAGCGGTTCGAGCGCCGCGCGCTCGAAATCGAGAGCCGAGATCACCCCTACCCGAGTCGCAGTCGCTTTACGGGCGACCGACATCCAGGCTGCTCTGGCGTCCCACCACCGCGGGTCGGTCCTGGGCTTCTGCGTTCCCTAACGGTAGCCCGCCGGCAGCCATCTCGAATAACAAGCGCAGCCCCCGGTTGCTGCGAAGCAGCAGGTTCGTGGCCAAAACCGTCGTCCTGACGGCTCTGCGTGAAACCTTGACCTGATCCCCGGCCGTGAATCCCGGGTTGGCGTGAATCTTTCGCATCGTCAGTACCGCCAGGCCAAGCGCCCAAAGGCAGAATCGACGGATACCGATTTCACGCGTCGGAATATTGCAGGTGTAGTCAAACGCGTCGCGCAGGTGCCGGTGCGTAACCGAAATCAGCTCTTCCATGCCGCTGCGAAACGCTTCCGTATCATGAAACTCGTCCAGCCGGTCGAGTTCGAACTCGCCGTTCGTGAATACGGAACGAGGCAGCCAGCACGTCCCGGCTTGGCGATCGTCCCAGATATCCTTCAAGATGTTCGTCATCTGCAGGCCCTGCCCGAAAGAGACTGCGAGTCGCATCATCTCTTCGCGCTTCGCCCGAAGCTCGGGGCAATGAACGCAGAACAACTCTGTCAGCATCTCACCCACGACACCGGCGACAAAATAACAGTAGCCGCTAAGCTCATCCAGATCTCTCAGGCCTCTGAGACTCTTGTTGCGTTGAAATTCCGGCATGCCGGTGCACATGACCGTCACGCAGCGTGTCAGTGCTTCCTGTTCTCTGACGGAAAGACCATGCGTAATTCGAATGACCTTGGCCGCATTCTTGACCAGATCGCGCTCCTCGGGTAACGCGCGCGACGACAGCAGAGGACCGAGCGCGGCGGCGAAGTCATCAGCATCTTCGCCGCCCTGTACGACCGATACGAAGCGCTGATGAAACTCGGATTTCTGCTCATTGTCGAGGGCTACATCATCTTCAATCGTGTCTGCCAGACGGCACAACAGATATGCGTTGGCCACAACCTCCGCCAGGCGCCCCGGCAAAACGGGAATCGTCAGAGCGAAAGTGCGGGAGACCCCGGGAAGGATTCGTGCCTGGTATTGAAGATCGCCCTGATAGGGGCTGATCGGTCGGCTCGGTTCGGACTTCACAACTAATAGAGGCCGGGCGCGCCGGATGTTACGATGAAGAACCATGATACCACGGGCGCGACCAGAGACATTTCAGGAACGTATCGAACTCTACCGTCACAGGGTCGATGCGCACGTGGAAAAGACGTTGGCCGTCGACAACAGTGTACCGCAGGAGCTCACCGACGCCATGCGCTACGCCGCGCTTGGACCCGGAAAGCGGATCCGGCCCCTCCTCAGCTACGCCAGCGGCGAGCTGTTCGGGCTCGAGGCGGAGCGGGTAGATGCGATTGCTGCGGCCGTTGAGTTCGTGCATGCGTATTCATTGATCCACGACGATCTTCCGGCGATGGACGATGACGACCTTCGCCGCGGCCGACCCACGACCCATCGCCGATTCAACGAGGCGATCGCGATCCTTGCCGGGGACGCCCTGCAGGCGATTGCGTTCGAAGTACTCTGCGAGGACCCCCTGCTGTCCGAGCAGCCACAGGCTCAAACCAGGATCATCTCGTCGTTGGCCGTCGCCGCCGGGCCGGCGGGCATGGTGGGCGGTCAGCTGCTGGATCTTCAAGCCGAGGGGCGCAGCATCGACGAAGCCGCTCTGGCAGATATTCATCGGCGAAAAACCGGCCAGCTGATACGTGCCGCCATCATGATGCCGGGTGAACTGGCGGTCGTCTCTGAGCAGACGACGCGCAAGCTCGATG